>ERZ779669.1226-NODE-1226-length-12206-cov-2.414287_pt1 | contig 12206 bp, 8 predicted proteins | sample MGYA00511372_ERZ779669 | MGnify/ENA primary metagenome ERZ779669 (study PRJEB29588, sample SAMEA1967891) | human gut metagenome | biome: human gut; feature: human-associated habitat; material: faeces | place: Denmark | collected 2008/2010 ... | reverse complement strand
CTTTCTTCCGCCCCCGTTCCGCGCGGCCTCACAAGGCCTTGCTTCCCGAAAGCGAGTGCAAAGGTAGACACTTTTACCGTAATAGCCAAGCGTTTCACCAATAAAAATCGAAAAAAAATCAACCGAATTAATTTACACCTTATTATATTTAATATATTCCGATGTTTGAATCGCGTCCTTTTCCCCGCATACCCATATATGAAATCGTCCAGGCTTACGTCCCACGTGTTCAAAGCGTCACGGATTCATGGAATTCCACCACAGCCTCGATACCTTTCCGAAACATATCCAACGGAAAATTCTCATTAGGCGAATGAATAGCGTTACTCTCCAAACCGAATCCCATCAAAACAGTCTTTGTTCCCAAAATCTTTTCAAAATCACTTATGATAGGGATACTGCCACCACGGCGCACAGCCAACGGCTTTCGCCCAAACGCCTTGGTGAAACCTTCTTCCGCAGCTTTGTAAGCCGGCAAGGTTATCGGACAAACATAGCCTTCGCCACCGTGCATAGGAGTCACTTTCACCTGCACGTAGTCCGGAACTATGGATTCGATATAATCGACAAACATCCGGGAAATCTTCTCATGCTGTTGATGGGGAACCAAACGGCAGGACACTTTGGCATAGGCTTTAGACGGCAACACGGTCTTAGAACCTTCTCCCGTATAACCGCCCCAAATACCACACACATCGAACGACGGACGGCAACTATTCCGCTCAATCGTACTGTATCCTTTCTCTCCTTTCAAAGCACGTACACCGATAGCTTGTTTATAACGTTCCTCATCAAACGGAATTTCAGACAGCATCCGACGTTCTTCCTCCGACAGTTCTTCCACTTCATCATAAAAACCCGGAATGGTGATGCGCCCGTCTTCGTCAGTCATACGAGCCAACAAACTGCACAATACATTAATAGGATTAGCTACCGCTCCACCGAAATGGCCGGAATGCAAATCACGATTCGGCCCCGTCACCTCGATTTCCCAATAAGCCAATCCTCGCAGCCCCGTCGTAAGCGAAGGAAGGTCGGGCGCGAGCATGCTGGTGTCGCTCACTAGAATCACATCACAGGCCAACAGCTCACGATGTTCCTGAAGGAAAGCATTCAGACTGGGAGACCCGATTTCCTCTTCCCCTTCCAATATGAATTTAACGTTATGGCGCAAATGCCCTTCCCGCACCATATATTCAAAAGCCTTCAGTTGAATCATAGACTGCCCTTTATCATCATCCGCTCCCCGGGCAAATACATGTCCGTCACGCACTTCCGGTTCAAAAGGGTCGCTTTTCCATAAATCCAACGGTTCGGCAGGCATCACATCGTAATGGCCGTATATCAAAACCGTAGGCGCATCAAAGCCCACACGCTTTTCCGCATACACCAAAGGATTTCCGGAAGAAGGCATTACCCGAGCTTCATCCGCTCCGGCCTCTAACAGCAAATGCTTCCAACGTTCGGCACAAGCCACCATATCTGTCTTACGTGTCGGGTCGGCACTCACACTCGGAATGCGAATCAGACTGAACCACTCTTCCAAAAAACGGGCTTCATTTTCTTCGATATACTTTTTTACGCTTTTCGCCATATATTTTCCATTTAAAAATTTCACACCTTGCATTCTTTGCCCAAATATATAGAATATATTCCATTGTCCTGCACAAATTAAACATAAAAAAGCCTTCTGCTCCTTCAAACAGGAGCGGAAGGCCACATCTTTCCGAACGCGTCATGCTTAAATTTTCTTCGACCGGACGGAAGCTTCTCCGGAACGCAACCCGTCTGAAGAGACTTTAACCGTAATTTTTCCGGGCTTAAATGTCGTTCGCACCGCCACGCGCATCAAACCTCCTTCTGCCTGCAACTCCGTATCGCCCGGAGCATGGTATTCCAAAGGTTTTCCTTCCGTGACATAGAAATTGTAAGAGCCTTTGTACACCCCTTCGCCTTCCACTTCAAACCTCAACTGGTTGTCGGCAAAAGGACACCAACGCCCTTCCTTGTCCACCACGCGCACCGTAGCGATGAAAGCATCCGAAGCATTGGCTTTCAATTCAAATCTTTCCCCGTCCGGTTTGGCTGCCGGTTCTTCGATTTCCACTTCCAAAGCGTACGGCTCGCCGGCAGAGGCGATCTCATCCTCGCAAACGGGACGTTTCCGTTCGTCCAGCCCCACGGCCTTGACCGTACCCGGCTCCCATAGGATGCCTTTCCACGTGCAGCGACGTGTCCGTGCCTCCGGTTCCACAATCCCACGGGACACCCCGTTGACGAAGAGTTCCACATAAGGACAGTTGCTCCACGCATCCACGTCCTGCAATCCCCGGAAGTTCCAATGGCTCTGCAAGGCCACACCGGGACGCTCGTCGAAAGGCACCCAAACGGCTTTCTCGAAAATCCGGTACAGCAATTTCGGGAAGCGGTTGCCGTCCATGGCGCACGAACCCAGGCTCTTTTGGTTACGCATGCCGTTGAGGTAAATGGTGTACCCCTCCCCGTACGTCTCGGCCAACATCCAGTTGATCCATCCGCATGCGCGTTTGTCCATGTTGTCGAAATAGTTCTCCACATAGTCCATCGAGAACTCTTTTTCATTATCGTAGTCGAAACGGGCGATGCACCAACTGGGCAAGCCCGACCAGTTCGTCCCGTAGACTTCCGTGTTCCACGAAGGACTCCCTTCCACCTTCTCATAACGGTTCGTGTAGCCTATCACGACCGGTTCGTCCTTGTCCCACTCCGGAGGATAACCGTCGCGGTTCTGCACGAGGCGCGGCTGGATGTAATCCCATTTCTTCACCTGCTCCAACGTATAAGACGGCAGATATTTCTCCCCATCATACGCCAAACCATTATTCGACTCCCAGATGACCACGCACGGATTGCTACGATAAGTCACCATCACATCGCGGTCGTACTCCCTTTTATAGGTAATAGCCGGTTCGTCCTTCAATGCCCATTCATTGTCGCCGCTGTTGACGACCAACAAGATGCCGTAGCGGTCGCAAGCCTCGAACACTTCAGGGAAAGGCGGTTGGTGCCCCACACGCAGCGTATTACCGCCGCACCGGGCTATCCGGGCAACATCGTTCCACCAGAAAGCCGTAGGAACGGCAGCCCCCAATCCCGGGTAATTGTTCCGGTAACCGAAGCCGCGCAAAAAACATTTCTCACCGTTGACATAGCAAAAATCCTCGTCCCACGTGATTTGCCGGATGCCCCACGGACGGCTTTGCCTGTCCACCAGTCGTCCGTTCACGTAAACTTCATTCTCCACCGTATATAAATAAGGTGTACCGGAAGTCCCTATCGGATACCACAAATGGGGACGCTCCACCACTCCCGTACGGTCGAACAATACGGTCTGGCCGCCTGCGGCACGGCGGGTATCCTTGAAAGCCAAGGCCGTCTTGCCCTTCGCATCCTTCAAATACGTGCGCAGTTCCACGTCGCACGCTTCCGTACCCGCATTCTCCACGTTCACCTGAAAACGTACTTCGGCTTTGTCTTTGGTAGCCGACACCGTCCCGAAATAAGTTCCCCACTTGCCCATAGGAGAATAAGAATCGAAAGGAATGTGCACCTTGTTCTTCTTGTGCAGGTAGACGGGGCAGACGATACCTCCCATGGCCTGACCGAAGCCTTCGTTGGTCCCGAAACCGGGCCAAGTGAAAAACGTACCCTCGGCATTGGACACCCTTACCGCTATCTGGTTCTCTTCTCCATAACGCAGATAAGGCGTGATGTCCACCACAAAAGGAAGCGCGCTCCCCACATGGGTCACCGCTTCCGGCTGCTCCACCTTCGTATTGCTTCTTATCGGCGTACCGTTCACATACACCGTCGCCCCGATGTTCACTCCCTGGAACTCCAAGAAGAACATCCGGCCGCGGTCTTTTCCGTCTATGGTTATTTTCTTACGGTACCACGCTTCTCCGCGCCAGCAACGTTCACCCGTACTGGTATTCAGGTAAGTGTCCTGCTCATTGTAGCAATGGGGAATCCCTACCGTCTGCCATCCGGTATCGTCGAACGAAAGCGAAGCCATGGCCTCGGCCTGCCCTTGATCCTGCTCTGTTTCGGGATTCACTTCCACCTCGCTCAACGTCACAGGCACGTCCTGCCCCTGTTCGGCCTTGCACTTCAGTCCGGAGAAACGCACATAGCGGGCCGTGGCCTTGACCGACAAATCCAGATAAGTAGCCGTCACCGTCTCGGTGTACCCCACCGTTCCGGTATGCCCCACAGTCGTGAAGTCGCCCTCTTTATGAAGCACACAGAGCTTTTTGCCTTCCGAAAGGGTTTGCCAGTTGCTGCCGTCGGCAGATACTTCCAACTTGACTTCCGCAAATCTCGTCCGGTCTGTGTCGAACCACAATTTCACGGAAGACAGGCGGACGGCTTTACCCAAGTCCACAGTCCAAAAACCTCCTTCCTGCGCATTCACCGGCTTCCATTCCGAGTGGACGTCGCCGTCGTGAACCACAGAAACGGCCTTTCCGTCAAAACATACCTGCGCATCCTTCGCCAAATTGATTTCCTGACGCACCACTTTCGTAAATTTCCATGGAGTCTCCCCCAAATTAATGCGTGTGGACACACTTTTAGCCTGCCCGCTGCCCGCAAAAGTCCACAGGCATAGCCACAACATTGACAATAAGCTTTTTCTCTTCATGTTTCAAACTGTAAATTAAGTTTTTTAGGTTGTGATTATTTTTAAAGAACCGCTTCCGCATTTCCTTGCCTTCTACCACGGGGAAATGCCATCCGGTTTCACATTAAAGTTCGTAAAAGTCTGTCGTTTTTGCAAACAGAAGAACAAAAATTAACGATGTGTACGCGCCCAACACAGTTCACCAGCGAGTATAAAGGGATTTATATCGGAAAAACATGGCTTTCCGCGCGAAGAATAGGCCGTAAACGCCTGCCCAAGGCCGAAAAAACGTAAAGATTCAGAAAAACAAAAACTCACTTGATTTTCAAGCACTTGAATCCTCAAAATCAATCTGCGGAGAATGATGAAACGTTCTGCGCCAAACGGTAAATCAATCAAAGGAGATTGAAAAAACGTTTGGCGCAGATTGATTTTTGTATATAAGTTTCTCCCGAAAAGGCTTGGAAACGGGAAAAGCCGGAATACGATTACTCCACCGTCACCGACTTGGCCAGATTGCGGGGCTGGTCCACATCCTTGCCTTTGCACACGGCGATGTGATAAGCCAGCAACTGCAAAGGAACGGACACCACCAAGGGGTCGAAGCATTCCATCGTCTCGGGCAACTCGATCACCTCGTCGGCCAACTCCCGTATCTTCGTGTCGCCTTTCGTCACGAGCGCAATGACACGTCCCTGACGGGCTTTTACCTCCTGGATATTGCTGATGAGCTTTTCGTACATCCCGTTACGTGTGGCGATGACAAACACCGGCATCTCCGAATCGATGAGCGCGATGGGACCGTGCTTCATCTCTGCTGCCGGATACCCTTCGGCATGGATATAGGAAATTTCCTTCAACTTCAAGGCTCCCTCGAGTGCTACGGGATAACAGTAGCCGCGGCCCAGGTAGAGGCAGTTGTGTGCATAGGTGAAGATCTTGGCCATTTGGGCAATCTGCTCGTTTGCTTGCAACGCCTCTTTCATTTTCTCGGGTATGGCCACCAGTTCCCGCACCATCTTGACATATTCATCCTGGGAAATCATTCCACGCGCCTTGGCCAAAGCCAGCGTCAACATGGCCAACACCGTCACCTGCCCCGTGAACGCCTTTGTAGAAGCCACGCCGATTTCCGGCCCCACATGGATGTAAGCCCCGGTATGCGTGGCCCGGGGGATGGAGGCCCCCACGGAATTACAGATACCGAACACAAAAGCCCCTTGCTTGCGTGCCAGTTCGATGGCGGCCAACGTGTCGGCCGTCTCGCCGGACTGCGATATGGCAATCACTACGTCGGTAGGCAAAATGACAGGATTGCGGTAGCGGAACTCCGACGCATATTCCACATACACGGGAATACGGCAATAATTCTCGATAAGCTGTTGGCCGATAAGCCCCGCGTGCCACGACGTACCGCACGCCACGATAATGAAGCGTTTGGCCGCCAGCAGACGTTCCTTATAATCAATCACTGCAGAAAGAACCACGTTCGTACCCTCCACATTGATACGCCCGCGCATGCAATCAAGCAGGCAATCCGGCTGTTCGAAAATCTCCTTGAGCATAAAATACGGATAGCCTCCCTTTTCCAATTGGCCGAGGTTGATGTCCACCGTTTTCACCGTAGGGTGCATGCGCGTGTTGTCCATATCCACCACTTTCAGCTCGTCTCCGGGACGGATGACGGCGATGTCTCCGTCTTCCAGATACACCACCTTGTCGGTGTATTCCACAATAGGGGTGGCATCCGAGGCCAGATAAAACTCATTGTCGCGCCCGATGCCCACCACCAACGGACTGCTCTTGCGTGCGGCAATGATTTGTTCGGGATGCCTTTTGTCCAATATCGCGATGGCGTAGGCACCGATGACCTCATGTAGGGCCACTTGTACGGCACCCAACAAGTCCAGGTCATTGCTCATCTGGATATATTCGATGAGTTGCACCAACACCTCGGAGTCCGTCTGGCTGCGGAACTTCACACCACGTTGCTGCAAACGTTCCTTCAACGTGGCGTAATTCTCGATGATACCGTTATGAATCAACGCCAGATTGCCCGATGCCGAGTAATGGGGATGGGCGTTTTCGGCGCACGGCTCGCCATGCGTGGCCCAACGCGTATGGGCGATACCGATATGCCCGCTCACGTCTTTTGCTTCCGTCGATCGTTCCAAATCGCTGACCTTGCCTTTCGCCTTATACACATTCAAATCACCCGAATTGCTGATCAAAGCCACACCGGCGCTATCGTAACCACGGTACTCCAGACGTTTAAGTCCTTTTATCAAAATGGGGTAAGCCTCTCTCTTACCTATATATCCGACAATTCCACACATATTCCATTTATTTTTCCAAAAGCAAACTTAGTAAAGTATAAACGCTTAAACATGATTTATCGTACAAATGTACGTTATTTTAAGCAATTTTAGTATATTTACGACCATGAAAATAAGATACGGCTCGGCAGAGCCAAATTAGAAAACTGCGTTTTCACTTGTCTCTGCGCTCGCCTTTCACTATATTTGTGCGCATAAAAGAATAAGAATAAAATGGGATTTCTAAAAACATTGTTCGGCGGCCGGGAAGAATCTCCGGAAGAAAAAGCCGAAAAACGCCGCGAACGGGAATTCGACGTACTGAAATATGACGGTGTACGCGCCCGTAAAATGGGAGAGGTCAAATACGCCATACGCTGTTTCCGGGAAGCACTCGCCCTCCGGAACGATTCCGAAACCGCGAGTTACCTGGCCGAGGCTTTGCTCTCCGACAAACAAGCTGAAGAAGCCCGGAGCATTTTGGCAAAACTAGCCGAAGAACTGCCGGACCATATCGGTGTACGGTTGGCCATGGCCCGTGCCGATGAAATGATGCAGGATTATACGCGCATGGACGAAGACTGCCGGGCTGCCCTGCAAATCGACAACGGCCATGCCGGAGCACTCTACCGCTCGGCCCAAGCCAAACATGCCTTGCACGACGAGCTGAACGCCGTGGCCCTATTGACACAGGCCATCGTGCAGGACGAACATTTGACGGAAGCTTACCTGTTGCGGGCTGAAATTCTCCGCGACATGGGTAGCCTGACAGAGGCCGAGGCCGACATCGACCACTTACTCGAGGACAAGAAGGCACAACCGGCACCCGAAGAAGCCGTGATGTTGAAGGCCGCACTGCGGCTGCAACAAGGGGATGCCCCCACGGCCATCACCTATTATAATAAGGTAAAGACGCAAAACCCGTTGATGGGCAAGGCATACGTGGGGCTCAGCACGGCATACGCCGCCAACCGTCAGCTCGACCGGGCACTGTCCACACTGGACGAAGCTGTAGAACTCATACCGGACTTCAGCGAAGGATACAAAGAACGCGGACGCATCAAACTGATGCTCAACGACAAAGCCGGGGCGGCCGACGACCTGAAAAAAGCGTTGGAGACCTCGCCGGAAGCCGCCAAAGCCCTCGAAGGACAGTTCAGCAACATAGAACAAGAGATGAACGAACAATACAAAAACCGCAACCCTTACGGTTTCTAAATGTAATCAAAATCAGGTATTCTTTCACATTTTTCCCGTTTAAGAGGAAAAAAGCGGTGAAAACATTTGCCGGGAATGAAAAAATCCCTAATTTTGCAACAAATTCAGAAATACGAAGATGAAAGAATTATTCAACACATATTTTTATTTCTTCTTTTACTTTTACTTTAGCCATAAAGTGAAGCGGGAGTTCGTATGTGTACCAAACAGAAAATTATACTAACCCAATAAAACATGAGGTCCCGCTTCCCACCGAAGCGGGACTTTTTTGTGAAAACGACAAAACAAGAACAATGAAACGAATTGCAATCCAAGGTATCAAAGGGTCGTACCACGACATGGCCGCTCATTACTTCTTCCACAACGAGGACATCGAGCTTATCTGCTGCTCCACGTTTGAAGAAGTCTTTGCCACGGTAAAGGACGACAGTACGATACTCGGCATGGCTGCCATCGAAAATACCATTGCGGGCAGCCTGTTGCACAATTACGAATTACTTTGCGACAGCGGACTGACCATCGTGGGCGAGCATAAGCTGCGCATTTCCCACAGCCTGCTCTGCCTCCCCGACGACAATCTGGAGGACATCACCGAGGTACATTCCCATCCGGTAGCCCTGATGCAATGCCGCGAATTTCTGGCCCGGCATCCCCGTCTGAAAGTCGTGGAAGGTGAGGACACGGCCGGCTCGGCGGAAATCATCAGCCGGGAACAACTGCGCGGACAAGCCGCCATCTGTTCCAAATTCGCAGCCCCGCTGTACGGCATGAAAGTATTGGAAGAAGGCATCGAGACCAACAAACACAATTTCACCCGTTTTCTGGTATTCAGCCAGCCGCAACGCGCCAACCTGCTGCGCGATATCCGTCAGACCAACAAAGCCAGTCTGGTATTCACCCTTCCCCACGAAGAAGGCTCGCTCTCGCAGGTGTTGTCCATTCTCTCTTTCTATAAATTGAACCTGACCAAAATACAATCCCTCCCTCTCGTGGGAAAAGAGTGGCAATATATGTTTTACGTAGACTTGGGCTTCGATGATTATACCCGCTATTCACAAAGCATCGATGCCATTACCCCACTGACCAAAGAACTCAAAATATTAGGAGAATATCAAGATGGAAGACAAACTATATAATTTCCGCATACAGCCGGCCGAAAGGCTGAGTTCCGTACAAGAATACTATTTTTCAGTAAAACTCAAAGAGGTGGCACGCATGAACGCCGAAGGCCAGGACATCATTAGCCTGGCTATCGGAAGCCCGGACATGCCGCCCTCACCTCAAACCATAGAAACGCTGTGCGAAGAAGCACGGCATGCCGACGCACACGGCTACCAACCCACGACGGGTATTCCCGAACTGCGCCGGGCGATGGCCGATTTCTATAAACGGTGGTACGACGTGGACTTGGATCCGGCCTGCGAAATACAGCCGCTTATCGGCTCCAAGGAAGGCATCCTCCACGTCACGCTGGCCTTGGCCAATCCGGGCGACCGCGTACTGGTGCCCAATCCGGGATACCCTACTTATACGTCACTCAGCAAAATCCTCGGCCAACGAATCACCTATTATGACTTGCTGCCCGAAAACGGCTGGCAACCTGACTTCAAAGCCTTGGAAGAAATGGACCTGACGGGCGTGAAAATCATGTGGACCAACTATCCCAACATGCCGACGGGTGCCAACGCCCGGCGCGAGACGTACGAAAAATTGGTAGATTTCGCCTTGCGCCACAACCTTGTCATTGTGAACGACAACCCATACAGCTTCATCCTGAACCACGAACGGCTCAGCATCCTGCAAGTCCCCGGTGCCAAACGCTGTTGCATCGAGTTCAACTCTATGAGCAAGAGCCACAACATGCCGGGTTGGCGTGTGGGCATGTTGGCCACGAACGCGGAATTCGTGAAATGGATTCTCAAAGTGAAAAGCAATATCGACTCGGGAACCTTCCGCCCGATGCAGCTCGCCGCCGCCGCCGCTTACCGGAACGACGCCCAATGGCACGAAGAGGCCAACATACATGTGTACGCCGAACGACGGGCACTGGCCGAAGAAATCATGCACACGCTGGGCTGCACTTTCGACCCGACGCAAGTGGGCATGTTCCTTTGGGGACGCATCCCGGAAAGTTGCGACAACGTGGAACAACTTACGGAGAAGATTCTGCACGAAGCACGGGTCTTCATTACGCCGGGATTCATCTTCGGCAGTAACGGTAGCCGATATATCCGGATTTCGCTTTGCGCCAAAAAAGAGAAAATAGCCGAAGCACTGGAACGCATCCGAAAAGTATTTTAAACACCAACAAGCATAGAATTAAAAACATAACGATATGGACGATTTACGATTAACTTCCCTGAACCTTCCGGGAATAAACGAAAACAAGCGACCACTCGTCATCGCCGGCCCCTGTAGTGCCGAAACCGAGGAACAAGTCATGACCACCGCCCGGCAACTGGCCGAAAAAGGATTCAAGATATTCCGTGCCGGTGTGTGGAAACCGCGTACCAAGCCGGGAGGATTCGAAGGTATGGGCGAGGCCGCATTACCCTGGCTGCAACGCGTCAAGGAAGAAACCGGCATGCTGGTATCCACCGAAGTGGCTATGCCTAAGCATGTGGAAGCGTCTCTCAAAGCCGGAGTGGATTTGCTTTGGGTCGGAGCACGCACTACGGCCAATCCTTTCGCCATGCAGGAAATTGCCGACACGCTTCAAGGAGTAGATGTTCCCGTGCTTGTGAAAAATCCGGTAAATCCCGACCTTGAGCTATGGATTGGTGCCATGCAGCGACTGTATAATGCCGGAATTCATCAGATTGGAGCAATCCATCGCGGGTTTACGGCCTATGGCAAGCACCTTTACCGAAATATGCCTCAATGGCATATTCCAATTGAATTGCGCAGACGTATGCCTGAATTGACTATTTTCTGTGATCCTTCACACATTGGCGGAAAACGTGAGCTGGTGGCTTCTTTGTCGCAACAGGCCATGGATCTCGGTTTCGACGGCCTTATGGTGGAATCGCATTGTGACCCTGATTGTGCTTGGAGCGACAAGAGTCAGCAGGTGACGCCTGATGTGCTGAATTTCATTTTGAACACACTTGTGGTGCGTGACACGACTCAGACTACGGAAAGTCTTACATTGCTCCGTCAGCAAATCGACGAAATTGACAATGAATTACTGGAGGCACTGAGCAAGCGCATGCGAGTTTCCCGTGAAATCGGTCAGTACAAGAAAGAACACCGTATGCCGGTATTGCAGACAAACCGTTATGACACCGTGTTGAATTCACGTGCAAAAAGTGCTGAAGAACTGGGTATGAGCGGAGAGTTTGCAAGGGTGGTTTATCAGGCCATTCACGAAGAATCAGTCAGACAGCAAATTGAGGTGTTGAACAACGGAATGTAGTGAACCATGAGAATTCTGATTATCGGTGCCGGTAAAATGGGCACATTCTTTTCTGATTTGTTGTGTTTCAAGCATACGGTGGGTATCTTTGATACGGATGCCCATAAATTAAGGTTTACGTTTAATACCGAGCGTATGACCGAGCTTGAGCAGATTCGGGAGTTTGACCCCGAACTGGTTATCAATGCTGCCACTGTCAAATATACGTTGGATGCATTCCGTATGGTGATGCCGTATTTGTCCGACACTTGTATTTTGGCGGATATTGCCTCTGTCAAGAACGGATTGCCGGAATTTTACGCCACTTGTGGACATCCGTTTGTCAGCACGCACCCGATGTTCGGACCGACGTTTGCATCCTTGAGCAATTTGTCGAATGAGAACGCCATTATCATTTCAGAGGGCGACCATTTGGGTAAGGTGTTTTTCAAAGACCTTTACAACGAATTGTACTTGAACATTCGTGAGTACACGTTTAAGGAACACGACGAGGTGATAGCATTTTCATTGTCGATACCTTTTACCTCTACATTGGTGTTTGGCAGTGTGATGAAACATCAGGATGCGCCCGGGACGACATTCAAGCGCCACATGGCTA
>ERZ779669.1224-NODE-1224-length-12244-cov-2.546230_pt1 | contig 12244 bp, 9 predicted proteins | sample MGYA00511372_ERZ779669 | MGnify/ENA primary metagenome ERZ779669 (study PRJEB29588, sample SAMEA1967891) | human gut metagenome | biome: human gut; feature: human-associated habitat; material: faeces | place: Denmark | collected 2008/2010 ... | reverse complement strand
AGACGTGGCCAAAATGACACTCATCACCTCCGACCTGACCAAGGTGCCCGAAGCCCTGCGCCTCTCGCAACTCACCGTGCGCACCATCCGGCAGAACCTCTTTTGGGCTTTTGTCTACAACCTCATCGGCGTGCCCATTGCCGCCGGCGTGCTCTACCCCGTATGCGGCTTCCTGCTCAACCCCATGATAGGCGGCGCGGCCATGGCCTTCAGCAGCGTAAGCGTGGTGACAAACAGCCTCCGCCTGGCCAAGAGAAAGGAACTACGCGGGACAGACGAAGCCGTTGCCCCTCAAACCCCTCCTTTGCATGAGCCGGCAAACGAGCAGCCTCAAACCGCTCCGGCGAAACTGGAACTGCACGTGGAAGGCATGATGTGCAACCATTGCCGCATGCACGTGGAACAGGCGCTCAACCGGCTCGAAGGCGTGCACGCCACCGTCAGCCTCGAACCACCCGTGGCAACCGTGGAATTTACGGGAAACAAGATTTACAGCCTCGAAGAACTGCAAGCACAGGTAAGCCACGATGCGGGCGACTATACGCTGAAGGCCTGACGGGTAAAAAAAGCCGCCCGCCCTGTGGCGAATACACTCCGAAATCGTTACCTTTGCCCCAAATGTAACATCAAATCAAAGAACATTATGGCAACACCTTACAAAAGAATCCTGCTCAAGCTCAGCGGCGAAAGCCTGATGGGCGAGAAGCAATATGGCATCGACGAAAAGCGCCTGGCCGAATACGCCGCGCAAATCAAGGAAATCCACGAAATGGGCGTGCAGATAGGCATCGTCATCGGCGGATTCCTCGCCTTTGCGTTGTCCATTGCTTCCGGCATCGCCATGGTGAAAATCTTCAACCTTTTCAGCAAGAAGAAAATCAATCCGCTCATCGGTGCCACCGGACTGAGTGCCGTACCCATGGCCAGTCGCGTTTGCAACGAAATCGCCACCAAATATGATGTGAAAAACCATGTGTTGAACTACTGCATGGCCTCCAACATCTCCGGTGTCATCGGGTCAGCCGTGGCAGCCGGCGTGCTGATCTCCTTCTTGGGATAAGACAGTTGCAAACCGGATAAACAAAGAAGACAGAAGAACATAAGGATAAGATTTTGTCCTTATGTTCTTCTGTCTTTAAAAGATGTAAAATCAAAGATGTATCACCTCCACTCACTTCGGCAACCCAACAGATTAAAAAACGGGTTATTCTGTTTCCGTATGCTCCGAACCATTTTGCTTTTTAACCCGTTTTACAGTATGCTTTATTTTACCAATCAAAAAGTTGAGTTCTAAAGTAGACTCTGTTTCTGCCGTTTCCAAGTCGGGAATCACTATATCTGAAAGCATCTCACCGAAATGTTTCATTTTAGATTGCTGTACGTGGCTGTCTGTTTCCTGATGCAAAGTACGAAGTTCCCGTTTCAGTTGACGTACATTGGCAAATGTTTCTATTATAGCAAACGTCGCATTCACAGCCTTCTTGCTTTTCAATATAGTAGCCAACATATACAATCCTCTCTCCGTGAATACGGCAGGCAAGACACGACTTTTAGACGATATTTTTGCGGTCGGATTTTTCGACCGCAAAAATATCATTTCCTCACGTGTCAACCGAAACATGTAAGTGGACGGGAACTTATCCGGATTATTTTTTATGCTGCAAAGTATTCTTATCCATTTCCATTTTTTATGTCAGTCCTGATAATACACCCTCTTCACCCGGGCACTGACTCCCGTCAGGATTTCGTAGGGTATCGTACCCACAGCGTCGCTCAGCACCGTCACCGGCAGATCATCGCCGAAGATGATGGCGGTATCGCCCTCACGGCAATCTATGTCCGTCACGTCTATCATGCAGACATCCATGCAAATGTTGCCCACATACGGGGCACGCCGTCCGTTGACCAGACAATACGCACGGCCGCAACCTAATTTGCGGTCCAAGCCGTCGGCATAACCGATGGGCAGGGCTGCAATCCGACTGTCACGCGTCAAACGCCCTTTGCGGCTGTATCCCACCGTATCTTCCTTCGGCACTTCGTGTATCTGGAGAATCGTGGTCTTGAGCGTACTGATATTATGGAGAATCTCATTATTCCGGGAATTGATGCCGTAGAGCCCCAAACCGAGACGCACCATCTCCAAATGACGATCCGGGAAATGTTCAATCCCCGCACTGTTGCAGATATGACGCAGAATCTTGTGACTATAAGCCTGCTGAAGCTGCGCACTGCCTTTCAGGAACAATTCATACTGACGGGCGGAAAAGGCATCGAAATCGTCGCTGTCGCTCCCGACGAAATGGGAAAATACGGAACGGGGAATCACAGCCGACTGGCGTTTCAACCGCTCCACCAGCAACGGCATATCCTTTTCCGGGTCGAACCCTAACCGATGCATGCCCGTGTCTAATTTCACATGGATGGGAAAATGGGTCACCCCTTCTTTCTCCGCCTCGTGAATCAAGGCCTCCAACAAACGGAAACTGTACACCTCCGGTTCAAGGTCGTACTCGAACAAGGTCGGAAAACTGCTCATCTCCGGATTCATAATCATGATATTCGCCGTAATGCCGGCCTTCCGCAAGTCCACGCCTTCGTCAGCCACGGCCACGGCCAGATAATCCACCTGATGATCCTGCAGGGTTTTGGCAATCTCCACAGCGCCGGCCCCGTAAGCCGACGCCTTTACCATACATACCATCTTCGTCTCCGACTTCATGAAACTGCGGTAATAGTTCAAATTATCCACTACGGCATTCAAATTGACCTCCAATGTCGTTTCGTGCACCTTCAAGGCCAAGTGTTCCGTCAAAACGTCGAAACGGAAAGACCTTGCCCCTTTGATGAGAATCACTTCGTCGTGCAACGTATCCAACACACCGCTACCCAACAATTCATCCGTGGAACGATAAAAACATGCCTCCATGCCGAACAGACCTTGTACGGCAGACAAGCACGGACCGACTCCTATGAACTTCTCCACACCGCGCATAGCCACCAAACGGGCCACGCGGCCATACAAATCCTCAGGCGCACCGCCAGCCTGCTCGATATCACTCAAAATCAACGTACGTTTCCGCCCCGCACAATCGGGACGACGGTTCATGAAGTCGAGGGCGATATCCAAAGAATTATAATCCGAATTGTAACTGTCGTTAATGAGCGTACAACCCGAACGGCCTTCTTTCACCTCCAGGCGCATGGCCACCGGTTCGAGCACGGCCATCCTTGCGGCAATCGTCTCGGGACTCATCCCCAAATGCAAGCATACGGCCAGGCAGGACACGGAATTGGCCAACGAAGCCTCGTCGATAAAAGGAATAGAACAAGCTGCCTCCTTACCTTTATATATATAGGATACAACCGTCTCTGCCTCCCGCTTTTCCACCGATGCGATATATAAAGGTACATCGCGCCGCTGCCGCGACCATGCAAAGTATTCTCCTTTGAAAGCCGAACGGTTGACGCAACCGGCTACGCGCGCATCGTCCATATCGTACACCAGGACTTTGGCATCCTTGAACAACTTCAGCTTCTCCATACACTTTTGCTCATACGAAGTGAAATTCTCCTGATGCGCATCGCCCAAGCAAGTAAAAACCCCTATGGTCGGCTGAATCACCGACTGCAAAGCTTCCATCTCTCCCGGCTCGGAAATTCCGGCTTCAAAAAGTCCTACTTCGCTTCTCTCATCCAGATTCCATACGGACAAAGGCACTCCGATTTGGGAATTGTAGCTCCTCGGCGAACGGGTGACGTTCTTTTCAGGGGACAACAACTGGTAAAGCCACTCCTTGACCACGGTCTTCCCATTACTTCCGGTTATACCCACCACCGGAATGTCGAAGGCCTCGCGATGACGTTCGGCCAAGCGTTGCAAAGCTTTCAGCGGACTGACCACTTGCAGGAAATTGGCATCGGGACAGGATGTCATGTCTTCCGGCAAACGGCTGACCACAAAAGAGCGTACCCCCCGGCGATAAAGTTCGGGAATATAACGGTACCCGTCGTTGCGACGGCTTTCCAACGCAAAAAACAAAGTATCTTCAGGGAAACACAAAGAACGGCTATCCGTTAGAATCCACCGGACTTCCACCGCTTCGCTACCCCACAAATGAGCGCCGACGAGCGAAGCTATTCTTTCTAATGTATAAGACATAATCCTCAATATTTTAGCAGATCTTTCAATCTTCCGTACTCGGTTGTATCGGCTAATTTCGGGTATTTTTCAGTAAGTCGTTCCATCTTTAACATAGTTTGACGCAGGAAGTCCCGATAAGCCGCCGATTCCGGATGCAGCGGACGGTGGGACAAAGCCTTGGCCACGGCCTCCCATTCCGCCATGAAGCTTCGTGTTTCCGCCGGGAAACAGACTTCCGAGAAACGTTCCCAAATATACTCTACCGCCACCTCGGACGGATGCAGCATGTCTGCCGCATAAAACCGGTAATCCCTCAACTCATCCAGCACGATTTCGTAAGCCGGGAAATAGAAGCAACGTCCCTCGTGCGCACGACATATCCCGTCTACGGCCAACAACAGCACGGCTTTCCCCAACCGGCTGCCATGGAAACCATATTTGGCATAACGGTAGGGACTGACCGTAAAAACGATTTGCAGGGACGGATTGACCTGCCAAAGAGCCTCCAATGCCTCTCCGAGTACCTCCTTCGCCCCCTCCACGTCCAACTGCTCTTCCGTAAACCGCGCCCCGGGCTGCTTATGGCAATTCGCAACCACCCGCCCGTTGTCATTCAGACGGTAATAACGGTTCGTACCTAAAGTAAGGAACAGTACTTTCAGCGACCTGAACCGGGCAGCTTCTTCACGGCGCACGTTTTCCAGACGGGCACGGCATTCCTCACGGTTCTCCGCAGAAAAGGAACTGTCATTCAGCCAACTGTGCCACAGTCCTCCAGATTCGAAAAAAATATCCTCGGGCAACGGCTCCACGGTAGCCATCGCCCTGCACCACGCGGCTATACTCAACGGATTGTACAATACCCCGAACGGATTGGCATGCGCATCCAGTCCCGACTGCACCATACGCCGGCCGATATGGTCGGCAAAGCAAGACCCCAACAGGGTAAGCCCGTCTCCGGGATGGATATGCAATCCCTTCATCTCAGTTTCTACTGTGGTACGAAACTTCATATCTCACATTCGTTAAATGTCAAAACGGTATTTTTTCCTGCAAAAGTAAGCAAGATATATGAAATTATGCTAATTTTGCATGAACTAAATCAAGCTGATGACAAACAAAAATACATATAACCTTTTGTCGCAAATCAATATCCCGGCCGACTTGCGCCGATTGCCCATAGACAAATTGCCGCAAGTATGCGAAGAACTGCGCCGCGACATCATCGACGAGCTGGCAGACAATCCGGGACATTTCGCTTCCAGCTTAGGCGTCGTGGAGCTGACGGTCGCTTTGCATTATGTGTACGACACGCCTAACGACCGCATCGTATGGGATGTCGGACATCAGGCATACGGCCATAAGATACTGACAGGACGCAGGGAACGTTTCTCGACCAACAGGAAGCTGCACGGGCTGAAACCTTTCCCCTCTCCTTCCGAAAGCGAATACGACACGTTCACCTGCGGACATGCTTCCAATTCCATCTCCGCCGCTTTGGGCATGGCGGTGGCCTCGGCCAATCAGGATGAAAAAAGAAGGCACATCATTGCCGTCATCGGCGACGGTTCGATGAGTGGCGGTCTGGCTTTCGAAGGACTGAACAATGCTTCTTCTACCCCGAACGACATTCTCATCATCCTGAACGACAATAATATGAGCATAGACCGCAGTGTAGGAGGAATGAACCATTATTTCCACCAACTCCACACCAGCAGCCTCTATAACCGCCTGCGTTTCGCCGCTTCCCGTAAATTATTCAACTGGGGTTGGCTCAACGAGGACCGCCGGAAGCAACTCATCCGTTTCAACAACTCGCTGAAATCGCTTATCAGCAACCAGCAGAACGTATTCGAAGGTATGAACATACGCTACTTCGGCCCCAGCGACGGTCATGACGTCATCGAACTGGTGCATACGCTCCGGGTCCTGAAAGACATGAAAGGTCCTAAACTTTTTCATATACACACCGTCAAAGGCAAAGGATTCAAACCGGCGGAGAAGGCGGCAGACATCTGGCACGCACCGGGCAAATTCGACAAGGAAACCGGCGAACGCATACAGACGGACACGAGCAACCTGCCTCCACGTTACCAAGACGTTTTCGGACAGACCTTACTCGAACTGGCCCGGATGAACCCGAAAATCATCGGGGTGACACCTGCCATGCCGTCGGGATGCTCGATGAATGTCCTGATGAAGGAGATGCCGGACCGGGCTTTCGATGTAGGTATCGCCGAAGGACACGCCGTCACCTTCTCCGGTGGCATGGCGCAAGACGGCCTCATCCCGTTCTGCAACATTTATTCCTCCTTTGCCCAACGAGCCTATGACAATCTCATCCACGACATTGCGATAGAACGCCTTAACGTGGTGTTATGTTTGGACCGCGCAGGACTGGTGGGTGAGGACGGTCCCACGCATCATGGAGCATTCGACTTGGCCGCACTCCGTCCCATCCCCAACCTCATCCTATCTTCCCCACTCAACGAGAAAGAACTGCGCCTGCTCATGTACACGGCACAACTCCCAGACCAAGGCCCATTCGTCATCCGCTACCCGCGCGGACGGGGTGTGCTGACCGACTGGCAATGTGATTTTGAAGCCATCGAAGTGGGGAAAGGACAACTTCTCAAAGAAGGAAAGGACATCGCACTGCTTTCGTTAGGCCCCATCGGCAATACGGCGGCAGAGGCCATCCGCCTGTTCGAGCAGCAACAGGCACAAGAAGGGCATCCTCTCACGGTAGCCCATTATGACATGCGTTTCCTCAAGCCGTTGGATGAAAACATCTTATACGAAGTTGGAAGGCATTTCTCCCGAATCATCACGATAGAAGACGGAGTCATCCGCGGAGGATTAGGGTCTGCCGTATTGGAATATATGTCCGACCACGGTTTCTTCCCTAAAGTAACACGGATGGGACTGCCCGATTATTTCGTAGAACACGGCACGGTGGAACAACTACGGCAAATCGTCGGAATCGACCGGGATGCCATTGTGTCACAACTCCGTTCCATTTCACAAAAGTAAATCCATGAAGATTATCATTGCCGGTGCCGGGGCTGTAGGCACACATTTAGCACAACTCTTAGCCAAAGAGAGCCAGAATATCACGTTGATAGACGAAAGTGAAGACAAACTTTCAAAAGTCGCCGACAACGTAGACCTCATGACCCTCAATGTAAAACCGACTTCTATCAGCGGCCTGAAAGAAGCCGGAGCCGCACATGCCGAATTGTTCATCGCCGTCATGCCCGACGAAATGAAAAATATCACCTGTTGCATGCTGGCCCATACACTGGGAGCGCAGAAAACAGTAGCCCGTATCGACAATGCGGAATACTTGGACGAAGAATACAAAACCTTTTTTAAAAACATGGGAATCAGCTCCCTCATCTTCCCGGAAATACTGGCCGCACGAGATATCATAGAAGGCATCAAACACAGTTGGGTCAGACAGTGGTGGGAAGTGCACGACGGGGCACTCGTCATGCTGGGCATCAAGTTGCGTGAAACCGCTGAAATCCTCAACATCCCGCTGAAAATACTGTGCGGACCGGACACTTGTTATCACGTCGTGGCTATCAAACGAGATGACATGACCATCATCCCGAACGGCGATGCCACGCTCCAACTAGGCGACATCGTGTATTTCATGACCACGAAGAAATACATTCCTTACATCCGCAAGATTGTAGGTAAAGAGCATTATGAAGACGTGAAAAACGTCATGATTATGGGAGGCGGACGCACGGCCATGCACACCGCCCTGAATGTCCCAGGGTACATGGAAGTGAAAATCATAGAAAGCGACCCCGCCCGCTGCAACGAGCTGAACGAGGCTTTAGGAGACAGCGACGTGATGGTTATCAACGGAGACGCACGTGACTCTTCACTACTGATTACAGAAGGCATACAGCACACACAAGCTTTCGTGGCCCTGACCGGACAAAGCGAAAGCAACATTCTGGCTTGCCTTACGGCCAAACGGCTGGGAGTGCGGAAAACCGTGGCGTTAATAGACAATCTGGACTATATCTCCATGGCCGAAAGATTGGATATCGGCACCATCATCAACAAAAAGACGATTGCCGCCAGTCATATTTACCAGATGATGTTGGATTCGGACGTTACCAACGTGAAATGCCTGACCGTGGCCGATGCCGATGTAGCTGAGTTTGAAGTAAAAGCCGGAGCCAGGGTCACCAAGAAACCTGTGAAAGACCTCGGCCTTCCCACCGGAGTTACTATCGGCGGACTGGTACGTCGCGGCGAAGGTATGCACGTAAACGGTATGACCCAAATTCAGGAAGGCGACAGTGTGGTCGTATTCTGCCAAAACATGTTCATTAAGAAGCTGGATAAATATTTTGCGTAGTTCCGGCATCCATGCGGTCTAACAAACACCGGATGTCCCGTTCAAGCAATTTATAAGGCGGTGCATCCTTAAAGCCTACATTCTTCCGAAGCATGTCTTCCACGGAATTCTGGCTATGTTGGTAACACGACAATTCGTTTTGCCGCTGTGTGTCGTGCTCGGCCAAATTACGGATTTCACGCTCACGTTCTTTACGCAGCAAAATACAAACAGGATCCAGCAAAGGGGAAATCACGTTGTCGAACAACGTATGTCCCTGAATATACAAATAAGTCGTCTCCGGAGTGACCCCCAAATCCAATAGCTCCGTCTTCAACATCTCGTAATCTTTTTTCGCCTGTGGGAAGTGGCGCTGCAGCCAAGCTATCTTCCGGTTGACCCTCCGCCGCACAAGTTCCAATGTCTGTTCGGGATGGTACACATTAATATCACTGAAACTCACATGATTGCCAAACTCTGTCAAAGTAAACTCCCGGTAATGGTTCCGCCGGTACACCCAAACCGACCATACGAACAACGGCCAGATGATTTGGGAATACTCCTGCATGAAACTCTCAAAATCTACAATCTGACGGTCGTTGAGCGTGGCCATCACACAGACACGGTGCAACGTCGCCGCATAACACTGGTAGTTCTCGATGGCGTATGCGTAAGTATGGAACACGAAAGGATTTTTGTTAATCAACCGTGAGGTCGGCGTGGCCCCCTGCAACAAATAATCGTAGTCCGCATCGACGCAGGCTATCATATAATTTCCCAGTTGAGGGCCGAGCTTGTTCGTCAACACCAGTTTTTTCCCTTTGCCCAACGTACTGCGGGAAGGCAGCATGATTTCAAAATAACGGCTGTCATCCTCGAAATCATCCAATACGGTCCGCCAGAAGAACACATCATCGTAACTTTCCACATACACCACGATTTTCCGCCGTGCCGTTTTGGGTTTCAACCTCTGCGCCGCTCCCAGATACAAAGAAGTCAGGTTCTCAGACAATCTCTTGGCCATAACGTTCCCCTCCCTTCCTCAGAAAATTATTGTGTAATGTCGGTCACTTCCGTCACGGCATCCATCCATCCGTTCATGATCATGGCCGGCGAATGCGTCGTCAGGATGATTTGGACATTCGGATTCAACTGACGTATCAGCGTAATCAGCTTCTGTTGCCACTCCACATGCAGACTGATTTCCGGTTCGTCCATGAATAGCACGTAAGGCTGACGGTCTTCCACCAATACGGTCAACAAAATCACGAGCATCTGCTTCTCGCCGGAAGAGAGTTTGTAAGGCGAAAGTATCTCACCGAACTGCTCCAGTTGTATTTCATTGCTGCTGCGGACGATTTTCTTTCCGGTCTCGCTGAACAGCTCGTCCACCATATCTTGAAACTGCACCCGGGCCTGAGCCGCCATTTTCGCCTTTTCCCGTGCCTCGGGGTCGCCGCTCGTCAGCAATGCAATCATACGGTTGCCCACATTGACCTGATAGTCCAGGAAACGCCGCTGCAAGAGATAAAGCTGCCAGTCCAGCTCGGTAGCCACCCTGTCATCCGCTAATTTTTCCAGCAAATTGCTGTGAACCAAAGGACGGTCGAAGCTCCGCACCACATCGAACCTTACCGTCACGGCGTCTGCCGGTTCGTATGTCAGTTTCACATCGGGCTTGGCCGGACATCCTTCTTTGACCACCTGCAAAAGCCTTAATATCACTTTGTTCAGAATCGTACTCTTGCCGACCCCGTTCACACCGCTCAGGATATTCACCTTACGGTTCAATTCCCACACGATATGCTTCTGCCCGCTCCAAAGCGAGTCGATCTCGATACGCCGTATGTACTCACCTATCTTATCCATAGTCTGCGTTTTTCAGAATCCTTCTTACCCGAAGATAGCGAACGGTCATGCCGAATCCTATCTTCGCTTTAGCAAAGATAAGTTTTCCCATAGAAAGAAGCAACGGAAAGATGCTAAAATTTGTGATGAAAGCACTAACTTTGCAGTTGTTTTCCCGATACATGTAATTTCAAGAAAGATGTATAAAGATAAAAACCTGACAGGCCACCTTTGCATGTTTGCGGCCTGTGCGGCTTGGGGACTGATGTCACCCTTAGGCAAAGATGCCATGGCACATGGCATCAGCGGATTGGCATTGGTAAGTTTCCGGGCGGTCGGCGCAGCTTTATGCTTTTGGCTCACTTCCCTTCTCGGCCGACATAAAGAAGATGTCGCTCCCCGGGACTTACTGATGTTTTTCTTTGCCGGTATGCTGGCCATCGTGTTCAACCAATGTTGCTTTACGATAGGGCTATCCCTGACATCCCCGGTCAACGCCAGCATCGTCACCACCACCCTTCCCATCGTGACCATGATTTTGGCCGCCCTGTTCCTGAAAGAACCAGTGACCAACAAAAAGGTCTTGGGGATTTTTTGCGGAGCCATCGGCGCCCTGCTACTCATTTTAGGCAACGGGCACGCAGCCCAGAATGGCAACGGCAACCTGACGGGCGACCTGCTGTGTCTTACCGCCCAATGCAGCTTTGCCGTCTACCTGACCATATTCAAGAAACTAATACAAAAATATACCGTGGTGACTTGTATGAAATGGATGTTCACTTACGCCACCATCGTCATCCTGCCTTTCACTTATAAGGACCTGGCCATACTGCCATGGGCTGAAATCCCGGCAACCACTTGGTTTGAAACGGCCTTTGTGGTCTTCGTGGCTACTTATCTGGCTTATATCATGATGATGACAGGACAGAAACTGCTGCGCCCCACCATCGTGAGCATGTACAACTACGTGCAACCCATCGTGGCCTGTATTGTCAGCGTAGCCACAGGGTTAGGAGTATTCGGATGGAGTCAGGGGGCAGCCGTCCTTTTGGTTTTCGGAGGTGTATGGTTGGTCACCCAAAGCAAAAGCCGTGCCGACCTGAAAACAGAACATCCATCCCATACCGATCCCGAATCCTGAACCGCCATGCCCGCATCATCCATCTTATGGCTCCAACAGCAACGCCGCTTGCTCGAGCTGGAATACGAATACGAAAAGGCGCAGTTCCGCGCCCAAACGGAAACGATCGGCGTAACCCGTAAAATCAAACAAGGACTATGTTGGTATCCGCTCTGCTTAGGACGAAGTTACTACAACTCGCTCAACCAATTAGTCATAGAGGTGGAACGCACGGAATACACGGACACAGACCACGGGTTCGAACCGGGAAAACAAGTATGCTTCTTCACTCAAGACGCTTCCGGAGACTTACGACGAAACGGACACGGCGGCCAACTGCATTATTTTCACTTCACCGGCACCGTAAGTTTCGTAGACGGCAATAGGATGGCGGTAGTCCTGCCGGACATGGAAGCCCTTTCGCATCTGAGGGAAGACGGCCGCATCGGCGTGCAACTCTACTTGGACGAGACTACCTACCGCCTGATGTTCGAAGCTCTGGACCGGGTGAGCGCCGCACGGCACGGCCGCTTGGCCGAACTGCGCGACATTTTTCACGGCACAGCGCAGGCCGGACATTTCTCCTTCCAACCGATACGTTTCTCTTGGCTGAACCCCACGCAAGAAATTGCCGTCAACGAAGTGTTGCGTGCCAAAGACGTGATGATCGTGCACGGCCCTCCGGGAACGGGCAAGACGCTGCTGGCCCGCGCGGTCGCGGGCGAGGCAGGCGTGCAGTTTTTGTCGATCTCCGGCTCTGATTTTGTCGAAA
>ERZ779669.1219-NODE-1219-length-12303-cov-16.874837_pt1 | contig 12303 bp, 10 predicted proteins | sample MGYA00511372_ERZ779669 | MGnify/ENA primary metagenome ERZ779669 (study PRJEB29588, sample SAMEA1967891) | human gut metagenome | biome: human gut; feature: human-associated habitat; material: faeces | place: Denmark | collected 2008/2010 ... | reverse complement strand
GAAATCTGGCATAGCAAGAAAAACGACAGTCGCTTATCCCGAACTCAGGTTAATAGCAAGTTCTCCTCTTTGACCAGCAAAAATTAAATTGTTATGAATTCTCTTAAACATGAATGATGGTTCTGTAGCATCATATATCACATTAAATTTATTTCTGTCATCAATGTCGCACATTTTGCCCATATACACTCCGGTGGAACCACGTCTAATAGTCATATTTCTACCTTCTGGCACATTTATTTTTTGACGCTCAAGTGTATCATGATCAGAAGCATATATCAGTGTTTGATCCTCATCATCAAGCAAGATAGCACCAAGTGTCCTTTGTACAGATTCACGTGTAGAATTAAGACGGAATATCTCAAACTCTTCCCATGCATGTTTCTCTGAATATGAATCAGCCTCTTTCATTTGGAAATACAGCATCCATCCATTAGGATATATTTCACCAGTGCCTATCAACCAACCATCCTTCACTCTATTTATTTGATGAATATGACGACAGCATATAGGATTATAAGAAGAATGAATATATTCATATAATTCTATGGTTTTGTCATCTAACACATTGACTTTATATAAGGTACCATTTCCACCACTTGTTGAAGAAATGCTATTATTACATAACGGGTGCTCAGTATTCGACTGAATTGCTATAACATTTCCTGTTTCAAGATTGTGTGCGTTTTTCGTTGTCAAAGTGATTGTTTCTTTACCATTGATAATACTATCCACATCTATATCCTCACTCCATTTAAAGAAATCTACAGGCTCTTTATCCTCAGATGTAGGTGTCACTATCGTTCGTTTACGGATTTTAAATATCGAATTTTCATCAACATTTTTATCCAATTGAAGAACATTACCATAACCTTTTCGCCAATCAGCCACACCTTGTGAGAACTCATATGTACCCATATCTCCAAATTCGTACTTGGCGAACCAATTTCGTCCTCCATCTGTCGTCGCAAATATCACAGTACGTGCTCCTGTACCACCATTATTAGCCCTATAAGTTCCAACTATTGCCATCTTATAATCAGGCTCTTCTCCACCAATATGATGAAATGAGTTTGCCATAGCTATACGCTTTGGGAAATAGAATCGGCTTACTTTTGTTTCCGTTCCATTGACAATAGCCTTATGTGATTTTCCAAAACCTCCATTGCCATAAATGTCATTAAACTTAGAATCAGTGTTTAGTATTGGATGGTACTCATAGACAGATTTGGGTAAATAGGGATAATACTTTTCCACATCTTCATCAGTAGCCGACATTGAAGGATATTTTCTATTAGGCATATCCCAAATAGCACTCTCTTCAAACCGAATATCATCATTATACACCGATATTCCATCACAATCCTTTCTACGTGCTGGGCAATTATGGAATACTTGACATTTGTCTGTTACCACTACTATACGTACAGCCTTAGCAATTCTTCCCTCGCCTAGTTCACGCATATATGGCAAAAGCATACATTGATCAATCTTACTTCCGTCAATTAATCCAGGGAAAACTCCGTGCTCAAACTTAATAGTCTTGTGATAACATGAATGGATGTCTGGATAGTAATACAACCTATCTTTCTTTATTGAATCCATTGCCAATAAAGATACATCATAAGATGCTATTATCTTTTTTCCAAATATCGTTCGCTTGAATATTTTTAGGTCTTTATTCTCTTCTACTATCCTATAACCTATAGATTTTATTCTACTTGCGCTTTTCGATGTAAAAGAGATATAAGCTTTTTCTATTTTTTGTTTGGTATCCATTGTTTAATTAATATTTTCTTATTAGTCCATAATTCTGCAAACATTTACCCAATGCAAAAACCATAAATAGATTGCGCAAATCAAATATAATAGTATTATATACTGAAAGACCATTTAAAGCACAGAACCACAGAACCATAATGATTGCTTCTGTTTTCATCTCTCCGTTTGATTTCTTTGATGTTAAAACCTTAAATGGGGCTTTTAGTAACAAATATAATATAAGTAGCATAGTTATAAAACCATAATGAAACCACAATAATACCGAAGTATTATCAATAAAGCCATAATTTCCATAATTGGCAGAATGGTATTTTCCAAAAGTTCCCTGTCCCCAAAACAATTCCCAGAATGAAAATTGACTGAAAATCTCTTCATACTGCCATGATCTAGAGTCTGATATACCACGATTATAAATAAATGCAACACTATCAGACAAATTATTTGTTATCAATACATAAGCATAAATAATAAGGAGACCAGAAATTATTATCATTATGACATCTTTTATCTTTATATTATGAGATTGCTTTATAAGATATACAATAATAAGCAATATACATTGTATTGTCCAACTTCTTGTAGCATATATAATAGCTGTTGCTATTCCGCATAAAATACATCCTATATTGAATACTTTTGTTATTATGCCGTCTTTATTGTCATGACCTAACAATGCAACCATCATAACACAAAAACCATTTCCCAACAATAATATTTGTGGTGAATTGCCAATATATCCCCCATATATATTTTGAAAAGAAAGAGCTTGTTGTAAGGATAAAATTAACAAAACAGGACCTAATATCTTTGCAGATATAATTATAGTATCCCATGATTTTGAATCAAAAGAAAAGAATAAAGCCCAAAAAATAAGATAGATTAAAGGGAAACATGATGAACTTCGTAAAACAGGTGTCATTCCATAGTACAAACTTTCATATATAAACCATAGTACCATAAAAACAGATAATATAATTAAGACTGTTTTGTATGATAATATATTCTTATACCTAGACGAACGAAAGAAACCAATTAAGATTGCTAGTAAAGAAGCAGTATACATTGAAAAAGAAGACAACGTAGATACACCATAACTAAAATCTACACTATCAGTTCCCCTTTTGCTTTCAAAGCTACCTTGGAATACTTGACAATACAAGAATACTACATATAGTAAAATTATTAGTGCAACATTCTTGTCTATTTTTTTTATAAATTTATGTAACATGCAAAGATATAATTAATGAATCCTATTGATTTCTATTTGTAAAGATTTCCTATACGCCCAATATACCCAAGGCATAATTATAACTAAATATGAAATAGCACCACCTAAGCTAATGCCTAAAATACCAAATTCGCAACCACAAAAATATTTAATCGCCAAAGATATCAGGCTATATACAGAGAACATTACAATTTGTACAATTATTTTGCGGCTTGCATTCAACACCATAAATGCAGGGCTGGCTGTTGCTACCAAAATCTGTGTCAAACACATACCAATAAGTACTGGGATAGACACGTGTAAGTCTTTACCCATCCAAGCTAATACAGGATTTGCTACAACAATAAGAGCTATAGAGGCTGCTACTGATCCGTATAAGGAATATTTTGTCATCAGCAATGTTCTGCTTTGCACCCAATTGTAGTCGCCCCTTTCAAGAGCTTCACCATTAGCAGCCCACAATGGTGTGCTTAGCATTGTTGATATGATGCCTATAAATAATGCTATGCGATAAGCAATTGCATAAGAAGCCGCCTCAGATATTCCAACAACCTTTGTCACTATAAATGTGTCAAGAGAAAGGCTTATTGTCGTTAATATCGAAAGAATAAGAAACAGACTTCCAGTAGAAAGTAATCGGTATGACGTCGATTTGTTTATTGACTTGAAATTTGGCAAATATTTCCTACCATTTCCTAGGAAAAAGAATATGGTATTTAGTACATATACAAAGACAATAATAAACGATGAAGCCCACATCATCTCCATTTTTCCCATGTCAAAATACCATACGGCCAGTATGGTCACTAATGAGAAGACACTGCTTATAGTAGACCAAATGCTCGCAATATAGCCCTCTTGCAAGGCATTGTGAATTCTTTGCACTAATGCTGTTGGTACCCCTAAAAGCTTAGATAATATTATTGCTAATACAAATCCTCCAGACAAAGCTATAGCTTCTGAGGATTCTGCGCCCATCACGCTTGCCCAATCAACAAAAGGATAAATACATAAAAAGATGAATGTAAGTAATAGAGCTACTATCGTTAGCGTCATATAAGCACTTGATATGATAGTTCTACATTCCTTCACATCGTCCTTACCAGTTGCTCTGCTCAATTCGGTTTGTAATCCATTACCTAATCCTAAATCCGCAAAAGCAAACAAAGCAAAAAAAGACGTGATGGTTGCCCATAATCCGTACAATTCAGTCCCTAAATATCCGATTGTTATCTTTATCGTTATAAGAGGAATTGCAGTGTTGATAACCTTTGATAAAACAGCCCATAATGCAGAGAGTACTATACGTTTTTCTCTTTCACGTGCTCTTCCTACATCTGTTGTTAAATCATTTTTACTCCAAATCAGATTGATTTTTCTCAGTATACTTAAATCCATTATAAAACTTATTGGCATCTCATAGAGCTATTTCATCTCAAAATGAGTTTCGTAAGACTATTCTAATTTTTAATTGAACATAAGCTGCACATTTGTTTTTTTACTATTAAAACGAAATGCGCAACTAAAGTTCAATTAATATTTACTATTTACAATCTTGCATCAATAATCTCACGTGGAAGTGTGCACTTCACATCAAATATAACATGCTTATCCTTAAGAAGAGCAGGAACATCAAGACCTTCAAACTTCTTATGAGCTACAGCAGCGATACAAGCATCAAATTTTTGTGAAGGCAATTCATTTACAACGTCAATACCATACTCACGTTTAGCTATAGCTGGATTTGCCCAAGGATCGTAAACAGTCACGTTAACATTGAAATCCTTTAAAGCACGATAGATGTCAATAACCTTTGTATTTCTTACGTCTGGACAATTCTCCTTGAATGTAAAACCAAGAATAAGCAGTTCTGAATTGAGAACTTGAATACCCTTCTTCAACATGTGCTTAACAGTCTCTGTAGCAACATATTCGCCCATACCATCATTCATACGGCGACCTGCAAGAATGATTTCAGGATTATGTCCATGACGCTGTGCACATTGTGCCAAATAATAAGGATCCACACCGATACAGTGACCACCTACAAGACCGGGACGGAAAGGAAGAAAATTCCATTTTGTACTAGCCGCCTCCAATACATCAAGAGTATCAATACCCATCTTTGTAAAGATATGAGAAAGCTCATTGACAAAAGCAATATTTATATCACGCTGTGAGTTCTCAATTACTTTGGCAGCCTCAGCCACTTTGATTGTTGGAGCTAGATGTGTACCAGCTGTAATAACAGAAGAATACACTTCGTTCACATACTTACCGATCTCAGGAGTAGAACCAGAAGTTACCTTCTTGATGTGTTCTACTGTGTGCTGTTTATCACCAGGATTAATACGCTCAGGAGAGTAACCTGCAAAGAAGTCTTCATTCATCTTCATACCGCTGACTTTCTCTACAACAGGAATACACTCATCCTCAGTTACACCAGGATATACAGTAGACTCGTAAACAACTACGTCACCCTTAGAAATAACCTTACCTACAGTAGTTGAGGCGCCATAAAGCGGAGTGAGGTCAGGATTGTTGTTCTCGTCAACTGGAGTAGGAACTGCAACAACATAGAAGTTACAATCGCGAATGGCTTCAATGTCAGAAGTGCATACAAAACCATGATTGTTAATGGCATCTTGAAGAAGTTCATCGCTTACTTCAAGTGTCGCATCATGACCAGCCATCAATGCTTCGCAACGCTTGGCATTCATGTCAAGACCTACAGTCTTATACTTTGTTGAGAATAGACGAGCGAGAGGAAGACCTACATAACCGAGACCTATCACACAAATTTTTGTTTCTTTCATCTTTTAACTTAGTGTTTAATTAATTCTTCTTACAAATTGTTTTTATACCAATCTATAGCTGCAGCAATGCCACGCTGGAAACTCCATTCAGGCTCATAACCAAGCAATTCTTTTGCTTTGCTAATATCTGCATTGGAGTGCTTTATATCTCCAGCACGGTCTGGACCAAATTCAGGTTCAACATCTACACCAAGAGCCTTTGTTAAGCCATAGTAGATATCAATCAAAAATTCACGCCCTCCGTATGCAATGTTAAATGCTTGACCTGCAGCCTCATGAGGAGCGAGACAAGCTTTGAGATTAGCTTCAATCACATTCTCTATGTAAGTGAAATCACGTGACTGCTTGCCATCACCATTAATGCGACACTTCTGTCCATTAAGCAATTGCTTTATGAACTTAGGAATCACTGCAGCGTATGCTCCATCGGGATCTTGACGACGACCAAACACATTGAAATAACGCATGCCGTAAGTGTCAAGACCATAATGACGGGTGTACTGTTTTGCCCATTCCTCATCGCAACGCTTGCTCACAGCATATGGTGAAAGTAGATTGCCTTCAATGCCTTCTTTCTTTGGAAGGTTAGGTTCGTCACCATACACAGAACTTGAAGAAGCATAAACAAACTTCTTAACTCCATTCTGGCGAGCAGCTTCAAGCATATTCAATGTGCCTTGAATATTATTGAGCGAATAAAAAAGAGGCATCTCAATAGAGCGAGGAACAGAGCCCCATGCAGCCTGATTAAGAACATAATCTACACCTTTGCATGCTTTCATGCAGGTGTCAAGGTCTTTGATATCTCCCTTAATAAACTCATAGTTAGGGTTATCAAGAAACATATCCACATTTTTTTGTTTTCCCGTAGACAGGTCATCTAGTGCTCGCACGTGATAGCCCATATTTAGGATTGCTTCACAAAGGTTACTACCGACAAAGCCAGCAGCTCCTGTTACCAAGAACAATGAGTTCTCGGGAAATTTTAATTGTTTGTATGCCATAATAATATGATTTGCGATATCTATCGAGAAAATTATTAAATCCCATCATAGCGTATATTTCTACTATTCACCCACCTTGCAATATTATCGCGCAAGCTCTTATATATTTGTTGCAGCACTTTACTGTTTGGGGAAGTTAACGTAATAGACCGCAATTGATTGAAATAAGTTTCGATAATAGAATATAGTGATTTTTCAATACTTCTCAATTGCTTGCATTTCCTTTTATAACGATTATCCAAAGGAAATGACATATAATAGATGCAAAGCCTGATGAAACAATCCACATTCCTTGAAGAATATAGTCCTTTATTTTGTATGCCATAGCTTAGAAGAGACTGATATTCTGCATCATGCATATCATCAAGAGATTCAACAAACAAATCAGAATCGTATCCCATGCGTTTGTATAAAGGATACATTATGACATGTTCTGACTGATTCAACAGGTCTGTACAGAATGTATCTGTGAAAAGACAGGTCGTAAATATGCATTTCGGATCTATATATATGATATCAGCACAATCTCCAAATGTACATGCTATATACATGTGCAACAATTCATGAGCAATTTTCTCCTGACTTATCGGAGTATAGAAAAACACTTCTGCGTGTATAGGTTCAGATTTACGAAGCACGCTTTCGTAGCACCTCTTTTCAGAAATAACATCTGTTATTTCTTTTTCTTTGAATATAACAGGTGTGTTCTTTTCTATCTTTGCAAGGAGCTCACTGTTTGCATTATCTAAGTTTTGTTTTACCTCATCAGATGTCATCTTCATTCTATTTTACATACTAATGGTATTAACACTACTTTATAATCCAACATATTTCATCATTGACTTATTTCAGAACTTACGCCATACCATCTTATCAACGATGCCAACGTATGACTGTATAATCTTGACTACCTTTGTCGATACATTTTCATCAACATAATCAGGTACAGGAATACCATGCTGACCGTCATGACAAAGCTCAATGGCAGTATCAACAGCTTGGAGCAAAGACTTCTCATCGATACCTGCAATGATAAAGTCTCCCTTATCTATAGCCTCAGGACGTTCTGTAGATGTACGGATGCAGATAGCAGGGAAGGGATGACCTACTGAGGTGAAGAAACTTGATTCTTCAGGAAGTGTACCAGAGTCAGATACTACTGCAAAGGCATTCATCTGCAAACAGTTGTAGTCGTGGAAGCCAAGGGGTTCATGCTGGATTACGCGTGGGTCGAGCTGGAAACCAGAGGCTGCAAGACGGTTGCGTGAACGTGGATGACAGCTATAGAGGATTGGCATGTCGTACTTCTCTGCCATACGGTTGATAGCGTTGAAGAGAGAAAGGAAGTTCTTCTCTGTGTCGATGTTTTCCTCACGGTGTGCAGAAAGGAGGATGTATTTGCCCTTCTCCAAACAAAGACGTTGATGAACGTCGCTTGCCTCAATCTCAGTAAGGTTGTTGTGTAGAACTTCTGCCATTGGTGAACCTGTAACGTAAGTGCGCTCCTTAGGCAATCCACAATCAGCAAGGTAACGACGGGCGTGCTCCGAGTATGCCATGTTAACATCACTGATGATATCTACGATACGGCGGTTGGTCTCCTCTGGAAGACACTCGTCCTTGCAGCGGTTGCCAGCCTCCATATGGAAGATTGGAATATGAAGACGCTTGGCACCGATAACACTCAAACATGAGTTGGTATCGCCAAGAACCAATACTCCGTCGGGCTTTGTCTGGGCAAAGAGCTTGTAAGAGCAGTTGATGATGTTGCCGCATGTGGCACCAAGGTCATCACCTACAGCATCCATGTATACCTCAGGCTCGGCTAACTTCAGATCCTTGAAGAATATACCGTTGAGGTTGTAGTCGTAGTTCTGGCCTGTGTGGGCGAGGATAACGTCAAAATACTGACGACATTTGTTGATAACGGCGGCGAGACGGATAATCTCGGGACGTGTGCCGACAACGATAATCAACTTTAATTTTCCGTTGTCTTTAAACTTTATGTCGGAATAATCAAATTTGGGTTGCTTGTTCATAAAACATTAATTGATATTTGAGTGGGTTGTTTTAAACACGAATTACCGGGAATTATCCATAAATTATGCCACGAATTAAATTTATGGGTAATTTATGGACAATTTATGATAATTCGTGATCCTTCAAACTTGGAATTATCCATGAATTATACCACGAATTATATTGTAGTGATAATAATTTATGGGTAATTCGTGAATAATTTATGATAATTCGTGTTTCATCTTATTACACTTAGAACACAGGTTATTATACATTATTCATAGCCAAGGATTTTCATGTTTTTATCCAACAATACACATTCATTTATTTCTTCAATATAACCATAACGCTCACCTTGCAAACTTTTATTACCAAAATTGAAAAGAAGTCTGATAGGCGATTTGGTCAGACGCATATAGTTGAATAACTGGGCACGGTGTTCAGGAAGAATTTCTTGCACGCTTTTCAATTCCAAGATTATATCACCTACAAGAATGTCTACTTTATAAGTCTTCTCTAAAAGATGGTTCTTATAGTAACACCGTAGCTCCTTTTCACGTTCATTGGCTATGCCATTTTCACCAAGCTCTATACTAAGTGCCTCTTGATATAACGGTTCAAGCAAACCATTATTCATAACAGTATGTATATTCATTGCAGCACCTATAATGCGATAGACTATCTCTCTGTAACTTTTAAACTCCTTCATACTATTATAGTTTTAGGTTTTCTACAAAGGTACGATTTTATAGAGTTAATCCGTTTATAGAAAAGATAATTTATGGTTTAATTCGTGGATAATTTATGGTAATTCGTGTTCAAGATATACTTTTTATTTTTGTTCTACCGGGTCACAGTAAGTATCTGGTTTATTCGGGTCGAATATCTCGTTGCAGTACATTACTGTTACCAAGTCTTCGGTGTCGGAGAGGTTGATGATGTTGTGTGTGTAACCTGGGAGCATGATGACTGACTGTATCTTGTCGCCACTTACTTCATAGTTCAACACTTCGTCTGTGCCTTCCTTGCGAAGCTGGATGAGTCCGTGACCTGCTACAACGATAAACTGTTCCCATTTGGTGTTGTGCCAATGCTCACCTTTAGTGATGCCAGGCTTAGAGATATTGATGCTTACCTGACCACAGTTGAGGGTGTGAACCAATTCTGTGAACGATCCACGTTGGTCTACATTCATTTTCAAGTCAAAGATAGCCTTCTCCTTGGGCAGATAGCTAAGGAATGTGCTATAGAGACGCTTGGCAAATGAGTCGGCAGGGATTTCGGGTATCATCAATGTCTTTGGCATGTCGGCAAACTTGTGGAGCAAATCTACGATTTCACCAAGAGTAGCCTTATGAGTGATAGGACAATAGCAATACTTACCTTCTGCTGAAGGAAGCACTTCAAGTCCTTCAAACTCACAATGATGTTCCTCACCTTTCAATGCATGTATCATTTCGTCAACGAGGTCGTCGATGTAGAGCAGTTCAAGTTCTACACTTGGGTCGTTGACTGTGATGGGGAGGTCATTGGCTATATTGTTGCAGAATGTGGCAACTGCACTATTATAATTAGGTCTGCACCATTTGCCATAGAGGTTAGGGAAACGGTAGACCAATACCTTGGCGCCTGTCTCCTTGCCATAGTCAAGGAACAAGTCCTCACCAGCCTTCTTGCTTCTGCCATACTCGCTATTACCGAAACGTCCAGTCAAGGATGCTTGCTGTGAGCTTGAAAGCATTACGGGACAGTTATTCTTGTGCGACTTTAATGTGTCGAGCAATGTAGAGGCAAAGCCGAAGTTGCCCTTCATAAACTCATCATTATCCTTGGGACGGTTGACACCAGCAAGGTTAAAGACAATATCGCATTCCTTACACCATACGTCAAGCTGCTCGGGAGTAGAGTCGAGGTCGTACTCGAAGACCTCATCAATTGTGAGGTCTCCGTAGCAGCGAGCCTTGCCAGACCTGATGTTGTTGAGTTGGGCGCAAAGGTTCTTGCCTACAAAACCTTTGGCTCCAGTAACTAAAATCTTCATATAATGATTTATCTTTTAAACACGAATTATCGCGAATTGACCACGAATTTCACCACGAATTAAACAATAATAATTAATGAGTAATTTATGGATAATTTAAGGAAATTCATGTTACTTGAAACATAACATAAATTGTCGAGAATTGACCACGATTTATACCACGAATTATAATTTATGAGTAATTACTTCCTTACAGTCAGTGGGTCCAAGGACAAATCTCATGGATAATTTATGATAATTCATGTTACTATGATGTTTACTGCACGAAGTTACCCTCGCCACTCAACTCTTTCTTAATGTACTCCAAAGCGCCAATCTTTGCCTTTGTCTCCTCCAAGTTCAAGCGATAAGTATTATCTGAGTTGAACTCTTCAATTTCTGCACGCTTAGTATCGCCTTCCTTGAAGTACTTATCGTAGTTCAAGCCACGGTTGTCTGCAGGCACACGATAGAAGTTGCCCATATCCTCTGCCTTGGCGCACTCTTCCTTGGTGAGCAATGTCTCGTACATCTTCTCACCGTGTCGGATTCCGATAACCTTGATGTCTTCCTTCTTGCCACCGAAAAGCTCGCATACTGCCTCTGCCTGTGTCTGGATAGTGCAAGCAGGAGCCTTCTGTACGAGGATATCACCGTTCTGACCATGCTCGAAAGCAAAGAGTACAAGGTCAACAGCCTCTTCCAATGACATGATGAAACGTGTCATCTTAGGCTCGGTCAATGTGATAGGATTGCCATTGCGAATCTGATCTATCCACAAAGGAATTACAGAACCACGTGAACACATTACGTTACCGTAGCGTGTGCAGCAAATCTTTGTCTTGCCTGAATAGCGGCTCTTTGCCACAGCAATTTTCTCCTCAATAGCCTTAGTGATACCCATAGCGTTGATAGGATAAGCAGCCTTATCTGTAGAAAGACAGATAACAGCACCTACACCAGCCTCAATAGCGGCAGTAAGCACATTGTCTGTACCGATAACGTTGGTCTTAACAGCCTCCATTGGGAAGAACTCGCATGAAGGAACCTGCTTCAAGGCTGCTGCATGGAAGATATAGTCTACTCCAGGCATTGCGTTACGGCATGACTGCAAATTGCGCACGTCACCAATAAAGAACTTTATCTTGTTAGCAACATCAGGATACTTAGCTTGATACTCATGACGCATGTCATCCTGCTTCTTCTCATCGCGTGAGAAAATACGAATCTCACCGATGTCTGTACGAAGAAAACGATTCAACACTGCGTTACCGAAGGAACCAGTTCCACCAGTAATCATAAGGGTTTTACCTGCAAAAATGCTCATAATGTTTATATTATTAAAATGTTATTAAGTAACTGTTCAAAATTAATTTTACAAATATGAATAATTCACGAATAAGTTCGTACCCACAGACGCCAAGGCCCTGTTCG
>ERZ779669.1218-NODE-1218-length-12321-cov-4.496657_pt1 | contig 12321 bp, 9 predicted proteins | sample MGYA00511372_ERZ779669 | MGnify/ENA primary metagenome ERZ779669 (study PRJEB29588, sample SAMEA1967891) | human gut metagenome | biome: human gut; feature: human-associated habitat; material: faeces | place: Denmark | collected 2008/2010 ... | reverse complement strand
CAGCTGTTTCCGGGCCTCTGACGTAGGTTTCCACTGTCACAGTGAGGTCGGGGGTTATTCCAGATAAGTATAACCGTAAAGTCCGGAACGATAATTGGCGATGAACTCCTTACCCTCCTCTATCGTGATGCGCTCCTCCTTCACAGCCTTGCTGACCCACGATTCCAAGCGACGTACAAGTTTCTTGGCGTCATACTGCACGTAGTCCAACACTTCGGCCACAGTTTCACCGTCGATTGTTTTCGCTATCGAGTAACCCGAATCGTCAACCGTCACGTGCACGGCGTTCGTGTCGCCGAAGAGGTTGTGCATGTTGCCAAGGATTTCCTGGTACGCACCGACGAGGAAGACGCCGATGTAATAGCGTTCGCCGGGACGGATGGCGTGCAGAGGAAGGTAAGCCGTCTGTTGTACGGAATTGACATAGTTTGTGATTTTCCCGTCACTGTCGCACGTGATATCCTGCAAAGTGGCGGGACGGTCTGGACGCTCGTCGAGGCGCTGGATCGGCATAATCGGGAAGAGCTGGTCGAGCCCCCATGAATCCGGCAACGACTGGAAGAGCGAGAAGTTGCAGAAATACTTGTCGGCAAGAAGTTTGTCAAGTTTCCGGAGTTCGTCGGAGACATGCTTCTGGTGATGCACAAGATCGTTAACCTCGCGCGTGATGCTCCAATAGAGACTTTCGATCTGCGCGCGGGTCTTCAAATCGATGATGCCATGGCTGAACAGGTCGAGCGCCTCCTCTCGGGTTTGTTCGGCATCGTGCCAGTCTTCAAGCATGGAACGTGGCGAAAGTTTGTCCCATATCTCCGAAAGGTCGCGCACAAGCGGGTGATCATCCTCCGAGGCTTCGAAGTTTTCATCCATCTGCGGGACGCTCACGCTTTCCAGCACGTCGAGAATCAAGACGGAGTGATGAGCAGTCAGCGAGCGGCCGCACTCGGTGATAATGTTCGGATGGGGTATATGGTTCCGGTCAGCGGCTTCCACAAAAGTATAGACACAGTCGTTAACGTACTCTTGGATGGAATAGTTGACCGAACTGCCCGAATTGGCAGAGCGCGTGCCGTCATAATCGACGCCCAAGCCGCCACCGCAATCGACGAACTCAATCGAGAAACCGAGCGCATGAAGCTGCACATAGAACTGAGCGGCCTCACGCAAGGCCGAAGAAATGGCGCGTATCTTCGGGATTTGGCTGCCGATATGGAAGTGGATGAGTTTCAGGCAGTCTTTCATGTTCATCGCTTCGAGAAGGCCAAGGGCCTCTAACAACTCGCTTGAATTCAGACCGAACTTCGAAGCGTCGCCGCCACTCTCTTCCCACTTTCCGGCTCCCGAAGATGCCAGCTTGATACGGATGCCGAGATTGGGACGCACACCCAATTTCTCGGCCGTATGGGCAATGATTTGCAGTTCGGGAAGCTTTTCGACAACAAGGAATACGCGCTTGCCCATCTTTTGGGCCAGCAAGGCCAGCTCTATGAAATTCTGATCTTTATGCCCGTTGCAAATGATGAGACTGTCGCTGTCCATGTTGGTCGCCAAGACAGCATGAAGCTCCGGTTTGGAACCGGCTTCAAGTCCCAAATTATATTTTTTGCCGTGGCTGATGATCTCCTCCACGACCGGACGCATCTGGTTTACCTTTATGGGAAAAATGATGAAATGTTCGGCCTGGAATTTATATTGCTTGGCAGCCCGCTTGAAACAATCGTCCGTCTTTTCGATACGGTTGTCCAATATGTCAGGAAAACGCACGAGCAAAGGGGTCGACAGGTCGCGCATGGCCAAGTCATCGACCAGTTCCTTCAGGTCTACTTCGACGCCGTCTTTCCGGGGGGTCACATAAACGTGCCCTTTCTCATTAATCCCGAAATAACTGACGCCCCATCCTCCGATATTATACAATTCTTCGGAGTCTTCGATTCTCCATTTTCTCATTTCGATTCCGTCGTGAGATTAAGTTATAGATTTAGGTATTGCTTGATATGGCGTACAATGCCGTTTATTTTCGATGTACTGTCAAGCACATCAATGTCCACGACGTAGCGTGCTTTCATGTAATACGGCTCCCTCTCTGCCAGCTGAGCGGTGATGAAACTGCGCAATTCCTCGGGCGACTTCCCTTTCAGCAATGGACGTTCGCCGCGGCTCATGGCGATATGTTTCAGCAGGGTGCCGACAGACGCTTTCAGATAGACAGTTTCGCCGTACCGGTTCATAAAGTCCATGTTGTCGTAGAAACAAGGTGTTCCTCCACCGCACGAAAGCACAATGTCCTCGAACGTAGCCACTTCATGAAGCATACGCTGCTCCAAGTCCCTGAACACGGATTCACCCTTTTCGGCAAAAATTTGCGCAACCTTGCTGTGAAACCGTTCCTCTATGTACCAATCAAGGTCATAGAACGTGCGTCCGAGCGACCGGCCGAGCGATTTGCCGACAATCGTTTTGCCCGCACACATGTAACCGACAAGAATGATGCTCTTCATGACCAGTTCACGCTTTACGGCGTCGCCGCGAGGGGCGTGCCGGTTTGTCAGCTTCAGCAGCGATAATAGCCTTACACTCGTCGTAGCTCAGTTCCTTGGCCTTGTCTGCCATGTTCTTGGGGATTTTGTAGTTTTTCCCTTTATAGGCAATGTAAGGGCCAAAACGGCCATTGAGCACTTCCATCTCTGTGTCCTCTTCAAAGGTCTTTATGTGGCGTTCGGCTTCCGCTTTACGCTTGGCCTCTATCAAGGCGATAGCGTTGTCAAGCGTCACGTCCATCGGGTCTGTCCCTTTGGGAATCGAAACGAACTTACCGGCATGCTGCACGTAAGGACCGAAACGGCCGGCATTGACCGTCACGGTCTTTTCCTCATACTCTCCCAAAGTCCGGGGCAGTTTGAAGAGTTCGAGCACCTCGTCGAGCGTAATGGTTTCGAGGCTTTGTCCGGGTTTCAACGTGGCGAAACGAGGTTTCTTCCCAACACCGGCCTCACCGATCTGGGCCATCGGTCCGTAGCGCCCTATCTTGACCGAGACAGGTTGCCCCGTCGCGGGGTCAGCGCCCAGCACCCGTTCGCCGACCTTATGCTCACTCTTTTCTGCTAAGGTCTTTTCGACTTGGGGCTCAAAGTCATCATAAAAACTACGCATCAGTTCGGTCCAATCTTTCTTACCTTCGGCGACTTCGTCAAACTCTTTCTCCACATGGGCGGTGAAGTTATAATCCATAATGTCGGGGAAGTAAGACAGAAGGAAGTCATTGACCACAATGCCTGTATCAGTTGGAATGAGTTTGTTTTTCTCTGCACCGACAGTCTCGGTCTTCGTATCTTCCGTTACATCGTCACCAACAAGAGTCAGCTGGTGGAACGTTCTGGATGCGCCTTCTTTGTCAGCTTTCACAACATACTCACGTTGCTGGATGGTCGATATGGTCGGCGCATACGTCGACGGACGCCCGATTCCGAGTTCTTCAAGTTTGTGAACCAACGAGGCTTCGGTGTAACGCGAGGGCTGCTGCGTAAAACGCTCTTGGGCCACGATTTCCTGGCGTTCAAGCCGTTGCCCTTCGTTCATGGGGGGGAGCAGACGTCCCTCTTCCTCATTGTCGGCGTCGTTGTCATGCGATTCGCGATAGACACGAAGGAAGCCGTCGAACTTCACGACCTCTCCGGTGGCAACGAACTGATAGTCGGATCCATCTACATTGATGCTCACCACCGTCTTCTCCAAACGGGCGTCTGCCATCTGACAGGCTAACGTACGTTTCCAAATCAGTTGGTAAAGCCTCTTTTCTTGTGCAGTACCAGTTATGTTTTCGCGGGCCATATCCGTCGGACGAATGGCTTCATGCGCTTCTTGTGCCCCTTTGGTATGCGTGTGGTAATGGCGGAGCTGATGGAATTCAGCCCCCATCTGGTCCTCGATCACTGTCTTGCAACTGTTCAGACAAAGCGTCGAAAGGTTCATCGAGTCTGTTCGCATATACGTAATCAGTCCCGACTCGTACAGTCCCTGCGCCACACGCATGGTCAACGCCACCGGGAAGCCCAGCTTGCGGGCAGCTTCTTGTTGGAGTGTCGACGTCGTGAACGGAGGCGCCGGAGTGCGCTTTGTGGGACGTGTCGTGATGCTCGAAATGGTAAAGTCGGCCGTCCGGCATCCTTCGAGGAAATGCTCCGCCTCGGCTGCCGTTTTGAAGCGTGCCGACAATTCCGCTTTAAGCAAGGCGACAGTCCCATTCAGTGTCGGTACACGGAATTCGCCCGTTACACGGTAAGACGCCTCGGGCTTGAATTGTGCAATCTCGCGCTCCCGCTCGACAATCAGACGGACAGCCACACTTTGTACACGTCCTGCCGAGAGATTAGGCCGCACCTTGCGCCACAACACCGGCGAGAGTTTGAAACCCACCAGTCGGTCCAAGACACGGCGCGCCTGCTGGGCGTCGACCAGGTTAAGGTCAATATGACGCGGATTGGCAATGGCAGCCAATATGGCAGGTTTTGTGATTTCATGGAACACTATGCGCTTCGAACGTTCCGGGTCAAGACCAAGCACTTCCGCAAGATGCCACGAAATAGCTTCTCCTTCGCGGTCTTCATCGGAAGCCAGCCAAACTGTATCCGATGCCTTTGCTTCTTTTTTCAGTTCACTGACAACTTTCTGCTTGTCCGCAGGAATTTCATATTCCGGCTTGAATGTCTCCAAGTCTACGCCGAAATTCTTTTTCTTTAAGTCGCGTATATGTCCATAACTGGACATAACCTTATAGTCTTTGCCCAGAAATTTCTCTATTGTCTTTGCCTTTGCCGGCGACTCGACTATCACCAGATTCTTACTCATCGTAGCTTCCGCCTTTACTTTTCTGTGCGCAAAAGTAGGAAAAAAAACTGCGTGGGCACACATTAATATATATAAAGTTTCGATTGCACGCCCTGGTGCATGGTCCAAGGTTGTCTGGACACGCCGTCGGCGGCGTGCCGCAGGTTGCCGTCTTGCGACACGCCGGCCTACACATTCCTTCGCTTCGACGGAGTTTTTCCATCGCCTATGAGGTTAAACGTCAGGCGATGGAAAGGCGACGGACCACAACGACGGATGGCTTCACGGTGAGCTGCGGTTGGATAGCCGAAATTCCGCTCCCATCCGTAAGCCGGATACTGATTGCCAAGGCTGCGCATGGCATCGTCACGAAAGGTCTTGGCCAAAATGGAAGCAGCCGCAATTGACTGGTACTTACTATCACCTTTGACGATTGTCTGATAGGGAATATCACCATACGGCTTGAAACGGTTGCCATCGACAATGATAAAACGCGGCTGTACAGCCAACACGGACAGAGCGCGGTGCATGGCCTCGATGGAAGCATTCAAGATATTCATCTCGTCAATCTCCTTTGCCGTTACTTCACCCACAGCCCACGCCACGGCATCGCGCATAATCACCTCACGCAGCGCATAACGTTGGCGAGCTGTCAGGCGTTTCGAGTCATCGAGCTGGTTGCTCGCATAACCGTCGGGCAGTATGACGGCAGCCGCAAACACGCTGCCGGCCAGGCAACCGCGCCCAGCCTCGTCGCAACCGGCCTCGATGAGGCCCTTCGCGTTATAGCAGGATAACAAGTTTGTCTTGGTTTGCATAGTTCTTGGATTCATCAGATTATTGTTTATTTCATGGCGATAACGAAGCGGAACATCCACTTGCCTGCAAGAAAGAAAAGACGCCCCGAAAGGTCTCGGGGCGTCTTCCGCTATGGCTCGGGACCGGACGGTCCCGTTCATTCATCATTTCCAAGGAACGACTCAACGACGGTCGCGACGAGCACTGCGGTGCTCACCTCCACCGCGTTCACGGCGGACAGGACGCTCCTCGTAGTCAGCCGGTTTTTCTTCAAGCACGCGGTGCGAGAGACGGAACTTACCGGTCTTTTCGTCGATATCGAGGAGCTTCACGCGTATCATGTCGCCTTCCTTGATGCCGGCTTCCTCCACCGTTTCAAGGCGACGCCATGCAATCTCGCTTATGTGGAGCAAGCCTTCGCGGCCCGGCATGAACTCTACGAAACAACCGTAAGGCATAATGCTCATCACCTTGGCGTCATAAACTTCGCCGACCTCGGGGATAGCCACGATGGCGCGGATCTTAGCCACTGCGGCCTCGATGGACGCCTTGTCGGGAGCACTAACCTGCACCTTGCCCACTCCGTCTTCTTCGTCGATGGTGATGGTGGCGCCGGTGTCTTCCTGGATGCCTTGGATGATTTTTCCGCCCGGGCCGATGACAGCACCGATAAACTCTTTGGGTATGGTGAACTGCTCCATACGGGGAACTTGCGGTTTGAAGTCAGGGCGCGGACGGTCGAGCGTTTCCATCATCTTGCCGAGGATGTGCTCGCGACCGGCCTTGGCCTGCATCAGGGCTTTTTCAAGGATTTCGTACGACAAGCCATCGCATTTGATGTCCATCTGCGTGGCGGTCAGTCCCTTGCGCGTGCCTGTCGTCTTGAAGTCCATGTCGCCCAGGTGGTCCTCATCGCCGAGGATGTCAGAGAGGACGGCATACTTGTCTTCGCCCGGGTTCTTGATAAGTCCCATCGCGATACCCGAGACGGGCGACTTGATGGGCACACCGGCGTCCATCAGCGACAGCGTACCGGCACAAACCGTGGCCATCGACGAAGAGCCGTTTGATTCAAGGATATCTGAAACGATGCGTACCGTATAGGGGAAATCCTCGGGCAATTGTCCTTTGAGCGCACGCCATGCCAGATGGCCGTGGCCAATCTCGCGACGGCCCACACTGCGCTGTGCCTTTGCCTCACCAGTGGAGAAAGGCGGGAAGTTGTAGTGAAGGAGGAAACGCATGTAGCTCTTGTCGAGCACGTCGTCCACCATCTTCTCGTCGAGTTTCGTACCGAGCGTACAGGTGGCCAGCGACTGCGTTTCGCCGCGGGTGAAGATGGCCGATCCGTGAGGCATGGGCAGCGGGCCGGCTTCGCACCAAATGGGTCGGATGTCGGTCGTAGCACGACCGTCGAGGCGTTTGCCTTCGTCAAGGATGCAACGGCGCATGGCGTCGCGCTCCACGTCGTGATAATAGCGGTCGATGAGCGTGTTCTTCTCTTCCAATTCAGCAGCATCGAGGTCTGCGTGGGCAGCGGCATACTCTTCCTTGAAATCCTCACGGATTTTCGTAAAAGCCTCTTCGCGCTGGTGCTTGTCGTGGTCGCCGGCCTCGGCGATGGCGTAGGCCTTGTCGTAGCAGGCTTCGCGGACAGCTTTACGGAGCTCCTCGTCGTTCACCTCATGACAGTATTCGCGCTTCACGTCAGTGCCAAGCTCCTTGGAGAGTTCCTTCTGCAAACGGCACATAGGCTTGATGGCCTCATGGGCGGCTTTAAGCGCACCGAGCAGGTCCTGTTCGGAGACTTCGTCCATTTCGCCCTCAACCATCATGATATTTTCCTCCGTTGCGCCGACCATGATGTCCATGTCGGCAGCTTTGAGCTGTTCGAAGGTCGGATTGATGACGTACTTCCCGTCGACGCGGGCCACACGGCACTCGGAGATCGGCCCGAGGAACGGTATGTCCGAGCAAGCCAAAGCGGCCGATGCTGCAAATCCGGCAAGGGCATCAGGGATGTCGACGCCGTCAGCCGAATAAAGGGTGATGCTCACGTAAACCTCGGCATGATAGTTGTCGGGGAAGAGGGGGCGCAAGGCGCGGTCAACCAGGCGTGAGGTCAGAATTTCGTAGTCTGAGGGGCGACCTTCGCGCTTGGTGAAACCACCCGGAAAGCGACCGGCGGCTGAATACTTCTCACGGTAATCGCATTGTAACGGCATGAAGTCCGTGCCAGGTACGGCGTCCTTTGCGGCCACCACCGTGGCGAGCAACATCGTGTTGCCCATGCGCAGCATGACTGCGCCGTCGGCTTGCTTGGCCAACTTCCCCGTCTCGATGCTTATGGTACGTCCATCAGGCAGTTCGACGGTCTTTGTAATCACGTTCATCTGAATTTCTTTTATTGTTTCCTTATATGTCGTCAAAAATCGCACAAAATTAGTGATTATCTTTGAGATACACCCCGCAGCTTTGCGAAAATATCCATGGTCCGCAGTTTTTCTGCCCGCTTGCCCCGGCCGGACTACTGACAAGGGCGTAAAAACAAATAAGCCGACAGAGGACACCGGAGCAGCGACCGTTTTTTCTGTCACGGTTCCGGTTTTCTCTGTCAGCCGTCCCGTCGCACCGGACATCCCTCCCGGAAAACCACGACGGCACACGGCCACCGCACGTTTCGCTCTCTCAACACTTCATAAGGGATATTAAAACGCTCCACTTTTTTGGGCGAATAAGGAAAAGGACGTATCTTTGCACACAAATTCAGGAGGATAATACAGAAAGGGTTCCAGCCTACACAGGCAGGAATTCTTTTTCTTATTATGCCGTATCCGGAACTTACAGAGCAATCGTAAAACACTCAAAAATAAACACAGAAATGGCTTACATGACCCAAGAAGGCTACGACAAAATGGTGGCCCAACTCAAACAACTGGAAACCGTGGAGCGTCCTAAGGCCTCAGCAGCCATCGCCGAGGCACGCGACAAAGGCGACCTGTCGGAAAACAGCGAGTACGACGCCGCCAAAGAGGCCCAGGCCATGCTTGAAATCAAAATTAACCAACTCAAAGCTGTCATTGCCGAAGCAAAAATCATCGACCCGTCCAAGCTCAAGAGCGACGTGGTGCAAATTCTCTCGACCGTGGAAATGAAGAACACCAAAACGGGCATGAAGATGAAATACACTATCGTCAGCGAGAGCGAAGCGAACCTTCGCGAGGGAAAAATCTCGTCGACAACGCCCATAGCGCAAGGATTGCTGGGCAAAAAGGTAGGCGACGTGGTCAACGTGAAAATCCCTCAGGGCACTATCGAGCTCGAAATCATCAGCATCAGCTATTAACGTCGACGGCGGACGCTGCCAGTTGTCCGCCGCCCTTAAAATCTTACGACCATGACCATTTTCAGCAAAATCATCGCCGGAGAAATCCCCAGCTACAAGTGTGCCGAAAATGAGCGCTTCTATGCGTTCCTCGACATCAACCCCGTGGCCAAAGGCCATACGCTGGTGGTACCGAAGCACGAGGTAGACTATCTTTTCGACCTCGACGACGACGAACTCGCCGCCATGACCATCTTTGCCAAACGTGTGGCCAAAGCCATCCAAGCAGCCTACCCCTGCCGCAAAGTGGGCGTAGCCGTGCTCGGGCTTGAAGTGGCACACGCCCATATCCACCTCATCCCGCTGCAAAGCGAGGGCGACATGGACTTCCGCCGGCCGAAATTACAACTGCCCGCAGAAGAGATGGAAGAAATCGCCCGACGCATCCGCGAGCATTGCTAAACAAATCCATTCGCCCCTCAACCCTTGTAGACAGAAAGCCCCCGGGCAGGGAATGCCGATTTTGGCGTCTTCCCTGCCCGGGGGCTTTCTGTGCATTGACGGTTCAAAGCCCAGTCACGTTGTCCGGCTCTTTCATGAGCAGTTCGACAGCTTTCCTCACTATCGGGTTACGCTCGTTCACTATGCGGAAATACTCTGACCGGTCCCATAAGTCGTAAGCCACAAGCGCTTTGAGCATGAAACGCAGCTGCGGCACCGTCTCGGCTTGTTCCGCACTGTCCTTGGGAACGACTTTGAGACTCTTCCCGCGACTGATGATGCTGTCGACAAGACTCTGAGGCACTTCATAACGGGCAACGAAATCCTCGATGCTACCATAGTTTTTCGAAAGCGCCTTGCGGTTCTGGTCGATGTAGTGGAGCGAAAGCTCGTTGATGATGTTCTGACGGCTGAGAGCTGAATAGAAACGCGTATAGGCCGTCGTGTCTGTCGGCACGAAATAGTCAGGCATGATGCCTCCGCCTCCATAGACAGTGCGTCCCCGTTCAAGCGTTTTATAGACCTTGCTCGAATCAAGATGGACGCTGTCGATGCTCGTCAGCTCGCCATGCGTGTAACGGTTCACCAAGTCCATGTCATAGTCCCGCTTGTTCCCTTTCTCGTAGGGCTTCTGTATGCACCGGCCCGAAGGCGTGTAATAGTGCGCCACGGTGAGGCGTATCATTGCTCCGTCGGGCAGGGGAACCGGACGTTGCACCAATCCCTTTCCAAACGTGCGACGGCCTACGATGATGCCGCGGTCATGATCCTGGACAGCACCCGAAACGATTTCAGCCGCCGAGGCCGTAAACTCGTCGACCAGCACGGCCAACCGCCCTTTGCCGAAACGTCCGCCCCCCTTGGCAGTATACGTCTCGCGCGGTATGGCCCGGCCTTCTGTATAAACGATGAGGTCACCTATCTCCAAGAACTCATTAGCCACGTCGACAGCTGCACCAAGGTAACCGCCACCATTGTATTGCAGGTCTAGGATGAGTGATTTCATTCCCTTCTGCTCCAATTTCTTGATAGCCTCACGCACTTCACTGCCTGAGGTCTGTGCAAAATTGTCGAGACGGATGTAACCGATGCCCGGGCGGATGAGATAAGCGGCGTCAAGCGAGTTCACAGGAATCTTGTCACGGGTCACGCGGAAAGTAAGCATCCCCGACGCACCACGGCGCACCACGCCCAACTCGACCTGCGTGCCTTTCGGACCACGCAGAAGGCTCATGATGGTGTCGCGAGGCATTTTCACACCAGCTATGGGCCGGCCGTCAACACGGACAATACGGTCGCCGGCCAGGATACCTGCACGCTCGCTCGGTCCCTTCGAGACGGGCTGAATGACAAGCAGCGTATCGTTCAGTATGTTGAACTGCACGCCGATACCTTCAAAATTGCCTTGCAAGGGTTCATTGAATTTCTGCGTCGCCTTGGCGTTGGTGTACGTCGAATGCGGATCGAGTTTCGTCAGCATCCCGTTGATGGCATCTTCCACCAGTTTTTCTTGGTCGACACTGTCCACATACAGGTTGGATATGGCCACTTCGGCCACTTGGAGCTTGCGTAACTGCACGGCGTCGATGTTTATCTTCGCGTCCTGTTGGGCGACAGCCGTCGTCGTACACAACAAAGCGAGTAACGTCAGGAACTTTCTCATTATGCTGTTTGGTGTGATAAACGTAGTTCAAGGTTTCTTGGGCAGGAAGTCGGACACGTCTTTCCCAAAGGCTATCAATTCGCGTACGACGCTCGACGACACACTCGAATAATGCGGTTCGGTGAAAAGGAGCACTGTCTCGATGCCCGACAGGCGATGGTTCATATTGGCAATATCCCGTTCATACTCAAAGTCCTTCACAGAACGCAGGCCACGTAGGATGAACCTTGCACCGACGCGATGGGCGAAATCAATGGTCAGGTCATCGTAACTCTCAACCCGCACGCGGGGCTCGTCGGCGTAGAGGCGGCTGATGGCGGCGACGCGCTCCGAAGGAGTATAAAGGGCGCGCTTGCTCTCGTTGAGACCGACACCGATGACAATCTCGTCGAACAGCGGCAAACCGCGTTCGACAATGCTGGCATGACCGATGGTAAACGGGTCGAAACTGCCTGGGAAAATAGCGACTTTCTTCATGATGCTGATTTGTTATGAGGAGAGCCTTTACGCTTCGTCGCTGACGTTGTCGACCGGGTCCTCTTCGACGACAAGGTGATTGATGATAAACGTCTGACGCTCCATCGTGTTCTTCCCCATATAGTATTCGAGCAGTTCCTTTACCTGATCGCTCTTGTGGAGTTGGACCTGTTCCAGTCGCATCTCCGGCCCGATGAAGTGCTTGAACTCATCGGGTGAGATCTCTCCCAGTCCCTTGAACCGTGTGATTTCAGGATCCGGGCCAAGACGTTCAATGGCTGCAAGGCGCTCCTCCTCAGTGTAACAGTAAATCGTCTCGAACTCCGAACGGTCCGTGCTTTTCGCTTTCTTCAAGATGGCGGCGCCGGCACTCTGCTCGTCGATACCGGACAGCTTGGCGGCCGTGCGGACCTTCTTTTTCTTATTCCTGACGCGGAACAAAGGCGTTTGGAGAATATAGACGTGTCCCTTCTTGATGAGGTCAGGGAAAAATTGCAGGAAGAAGGTAATCATGAGCAAGCGGATGTGCATCCCGTCGACGTCAGCGTCAGTCGCGACGATTACCTTGTTATAGCGGAGTCCGTCGAGGCCGTCCTCAATGTTGAGGGCGGCTTGCAGGAGATTGAACTCCTCGTTCTCGTAAACCACCTTCTTCGTCAGCCCGAAGCAGTTGAGGGGCTTGCCGCGCAGCGAGAAGACGGCCTGGGTGTTCACGTCGCGGCTCTTGGTGATG
>ERZ779669.1209-NODE-1209-length-12398-cov-64.653893_pt1 | contig 12398 bp, 12 predicted proteins | sample MGYA00511372_ERZ779669 | MGnify/ENA primary metagenome ERZ779669 (study PRJEB29588, sample SAMEA1967891) | human gut metagenome | biome: human gut; feature: human-associated habitat; material: faeces | place: Denmark | collected 2008/2010 ... | reverse complement strand
TTCAAGCTCTTTACTGCAATTGAGATTGCCATTGAGATTGCTTGCGGATTTTAGGCTTATAAAAAAATCTCAAGCCTTTATACAACAAAGACAATTTTTTACCGAAACCATCTATATTTTCAGGATTCATTTTATCAACATTCACATTTTGGGAAGAAGGAAAAAGATGTTTTCCTTTAAGTAATGAATAAAAACTATTATCAGTATCTACAACAAAAGGATTTCCTTCAAAATTAAAGTTTACACACAACCCATTATATAATCGACGATGGAATGCCTCTATTTTTACACCATTCGAAAAAGTACCATAAGAATATGACAAGCTAAGATATTTAGCAAATAAATCTTTATCTTTATGAATCTCATTGACATATATCTTCACAAGTTCATCTATGTCTTGATAAGATTTTAGATTACTAATTCTCATTCTAGACTTATTATCAACTTTTCCTTCGGCTAACTGCTTATAGTTGTAGCCTGCAAAATGACAGAAGACTAGTTTATCCATACGCTCACTAGTACCTTTTCTACTTTCAACATAGAAGGTATCATCTTTCTTTGTTACTTTTCTCTCAAAATAATTCCAAGGAGCGACATTAAGTCCTAAATTATTGGAGAAAAAGATTTCATCATAATCAAAAAACGCCATAAAGAAGTCAGACCACTTTTGATCTGTACATACAGCCCATAGCATTTCCCCAAAACAAAGTTTAGACAATCTGTCTTCCCACCATCTGATCACATTCAGTGTTTTAGGAGAATTCTTGAAACCAACAAATCCAAAATTACTAATACCATTAAACAAGAATCCTCTATCTGGTGTGTCGCCAGAATAAGGATAATCTGGAATTGTTATATGTGGTGCCGTAACAACAAGGAACTTATCTAGCTTTTCATAAATATAACTAAAGTCACTAAAAAGATAGATATCTGGATCTAGATAACAGACAGTATCATATCCTTTTTGCACGAAGAAATACTCTATGCTAAAAGGTTTAATGCAAGTACAAAACTCTGTCAAATTATACTTGAAAGCCATGTTAGTCCAAAGGTTCTCATCTATATTCAAAAACTCATGGGCAATGAGTATGTTTTTATCATTAACCACGGGATCTTCTTTGCCATATTCGTCGGCAACAACAATATAGAAGTCAACATCTTTATTGTATTTTTTTACAGATTTCTCTAATATTTGTGCCAAACCTACATAATTCTTTGCACAAATCGTAAATATACACTTTTTATTCATATAAATATTAAATTTTAATCCAATTGTCAGGAATTATTTGATTTCCGTCATACATTTTCAATTTCATTTGTGGATTAAACCAATCAGAAGGCCCAATTACAATTTTATCCTTATTTCGATTTAACCAAGCACCCCACCAGCTATAAGTACTATTAGATATTATGTTATGCTTAGCACAAGACATTAACTGCATATCAAGATAATTATTTTTGCCTGATACAGGATTCCAATCAACTAAAATATAACTTATCATCGTAAGATTTTCCTTTACCCACTCGGGATTATCAGTAAAAACATAAAACACGGGTGACTTCACATGAAGTTTAATATATTGTATGGCACGACGAAAATAATTTAAATCACATGTATTTTGCAAAAGGAATTCAGTTGTATAGTCTTTACCTTTTCTAACATGAATAGCAATAGAATTTTCTTGTTGCATCTTCATTTCTAGTTCTATGTTACGTATATCAGTAAATGGTTTAAATTCAAAATCATTTCGAACGATATCCGAAATATCTTCAAAATACTTTGCACACTGCCAAGATCCCTTGAAAATACAATTTTTACTAGCTTTCTTATAAATATTTGGATAATACTTAAATGAAGGCTCATCAATATACTTATCTCCCCAGATAATTGCTATTTTTCTTAAAAAATTCCATCTTCTCTTCCACCAAACTAGAGGAAATTTTCCAATAGGCATATTTCTAATATCTACATTCATAAACACATCTTGTAATTTTGTTGTTTCACAAGTCATACAAGCACGAGGTTTAAAGTTGATTTGATCGAGAAAAACATCTAAACCTTTATTCTTTAAATATAAAGAAAATGCGTATTGAAACATTTGGTTTGCTAAACCACCATTAATTGAAACGACTATCATTTTTTTCTTTTTAAAATTTTACATGGATTACCTGCGGCTACAACATCTGAAGGTATTGAGTCGCATACAATTGAACCAGCACCTATAATGGAGTTTTTTCCTATAGTAACCCCCTTTAATATAATAGTTCTTGCACCAATAAAAACATTATCATCTATAACTATAGGTAATGCTTCAGTATGAAGAGAGTCTAATGTAATCCCATTCTCAAGCATAATATTGCTAGTTCGATAATGCGGATCTAAAGAATGACAATTAGTATCTAATATTATAGAATCTGCACCAATCATTACATTATTACCTATTTTTATACTGGTCTTTGCCCAAATTGTTGTAGAAGACATGCCAACATTATTTCCGATTTCTAGTGATCCACCCTCTTCTATATGAATAAAAGATGCAAGATTTCGAGAAATAGGATTGAAACCATATCCTGAAATATTGGTAAAACTATCGCCTATTTTAAATGTAGCTTTTTTCGAAATATCCAAATAACATTTACCAATAATTCTTAAATTCTTTCCAGCATACGCAGCATAACGCTTAATCTTAAAACTATTAAACAAGATACTAACATGCCATATAATAGATTTCGACAATTTATTAATCATAAACTTCGTATTTTTTAAGAGCTTTTCTATATAAAAATCTTTTGAATTTTAAGACAAGTACATTTTTAATAAATATTTTTAGCGCAAAGATTTTACCTCTGAGCGATATTTTTGTATATTGTATATTCTCAAAACCTGACTTCTTTAAGAAATATTCATACTGTCTCTTTTCACAAGATATTCCCAAATTCCATGGCTTCATGAAGGAATCTGCATAATGAAGAATTTTTGGGAAAAACAAATACTCTAAGTCGTCAAATTTTTTATATCCGCCATATGATGGTAACTTTAAGTCATAGGCATTTCTGTTCCATTTGGGTGGAAGAATAAACCATTTATTTTTAAAATAATAGTTCATAACATCCTGATCATGAAGATAAACAATATCCCTTTTACGTTTAGCGAACTCAATTAAGCCCACCTCACAGTTATTAGTACGCCAATAATCAAGATTTACTAGCATTATACCAGAGCAAAATGTAGGAGTACCAACCGACAAATGTAATTGCTCTCTATGATGTGACGTATAAGGACTATTATCTACAGAAGCAGCCAAAGCGTAATTAGACAGTTCAATTGCAAACAAACTTGATACATCTCCTTTTATTATCATATCACAATCAAGGTAAAGAACCTTATGAATAGAAAAAGGCAGCAAACTAGATAAAAGTAATCTATAATATGCCGCCATAGTAAGCGGTCTGTTTTGACGGAACTGGACACCTTCAAGGCGCGTTTCATCTACTTTATAAAAAAACACACTATTTGAGTATTTAGTACAGAGTTCTTTTATACTCTGTTTTGAATAATCTGATAAGTTTTTCTGCAAAACATGCAAAGATACATCATGTTTTATATTGCTTTCAAAGAAAGAACATAACATGGCCATAGCATGTTGCAAATATTTATCGTCAGTATTTATAGTTATATCTATATGCATACGAATTAATTTTATTTAAAATAGTCAAAATCTCGAGAGGAATGTAAATTCCTTCAAGATTACAAAATTCACGCTAAAGAGTTTTTGCCTTATATCATATTTTAACGAACCCACTTAATGTTGTTTACCACTACTTTAGCAGGCGTTCCTGCAATTAAGCAATTTTCGCTTTCATAAGATTTATTAAGAACACTGCGTTGGGCAACTACATTATTATTACCAATCTTAACATTTTTATTTATTATACATTCTGAAGTGACCCAAACATGATTCCCAATAAAGACAGGACCTTCATTCCGTTTTAAAATATTATCATGATATAAAAAATGCCCATCTGTAGTATTTATAATTACATTCCAACCAAAAATACAATCATTTCCAATTGAGATTTTTGATGCACTACGAAAATAGCAATTGCAGTTACAGTAAAAATCCTCACCAAATTCAATGTTTGAATTTGTGTTGCATCTTAAAACACATCCTTCAGAAATTATAGCTTTTCCTTTGAAAACTAATGAACTGCCTTTATCTAGAGATAAAACAACAAACGAAGCATGCATTCCTGGGCTTTTTCCTCCACCAAGAATTATTTGTTTATATTTTGGACTTACAATTTCAATTTGTTTTCTTTTAAGTTTATCAATTTTTACTTTATTCTGAATTTTTATTGGAAGATGAACTGCATCTTTAAAGGATAAAAATCTGAAATTAAAATAAACACTTCGAAAAAAATTAATCAAATTAACCATGCTTATGAGGTATTGTGATAATTGGATTAAAAAAGAAACTATTAAATACGCCTTTGACTATTATTTTAACCTTTCTAAATTTCAACTTTAATAATAAAGAGAAAAAGTCTTTTAAGGAACTCCAAAGAAGCTTCATATACCCCATAAAGCTGTAATATCGCTTAGCAATATATAATGAATTTCTATATGCATAATAGAAATTATCAATTCTGCTTTTATCTTGTTCATTCTTAAGAGAGAGTTTTTTTGAAACTTTTCTCTTATGAATAACAACACTTTGCCCCACTAGATAACAATTATATTTTCGGGAAATTCTTAATGTATACTCGATGTCATCTCCCCAAATATAAAACTCTTTTATTGGAAGACCTACATCTCTGATTATATCAGTCTTTAACAATAAAGAAACAAAAGTAGCATATTCAACTTTAACCATGCCATATTCTTTCAAATGAACAAAAGTATCAGGGTAACCATTTGAAGACGGACGAGTATCAACGCCAGGTACATTCATCGGCTCATTCTCTTCCCCATAGACTAAACTACACACAAAACCAACATTTTTGGCAGAATTATAAGCTATAAGCAATTTTTCTAAGGCATCTTGTTGACAAACAACATCATCATCCATTATCCAACAATATTGATATTCAAGATGTTCTGATACAAATTTTAATCCTGTATAAAATCCGCCAGCTCCTCCTACATTAGCTTGATTTATAACAATTAAATCAGGCTGCTCTTTTAACCATTGACTGGTACCATCAGTAGAGCCGTTATTTACGACGATTAACTGCTTGTCCATATAAGACTGAATACGCAAAGCAGAAACAACTTCTTTTAATAGCAAAAGACGATTATATGTAACTATAACAATTGCAATTTTACCAATGTTCATATTTAAAATATTTTAAAAACTTTTTCAATAATTGGAGCCATGTCATAATATTTATATTCTGCCAAGCGTCCACCAAAAATCACATTAACTTCCTTGTCTGCCAAGATTTTGTATTGATCATATAATTCAGAGTTCTGTTTGTCGTTCACCGGATAGTATGGCTCCATGCCTTCCTTCCATTCTGTAGAAAACTCTTTCGAAATAACAGTTTTTGGAGAATCATATACTTCCTGACCGAACATCTCAAAATGCTTGTGCTCAATAACACGCGTGTAAGGTACTTCTCGCTCGGTATAGTTCACAACCGCATTACCCTGATAATTTGGTTTTTTGATAATCTCTGTTTCAAAACGTACCGTACGATAATTAAGTTTGCCAAACTGATAATTATAGAATTCATCTATCTTGCCCGTGAACACTATTTTGTCAGCAATACCCTCCCAATAAGAACGGTTTTCAAAGAAATCAACATTTGTCTTTGTCTCAACTCCTTCAAGCAAGCCATCAATCAGTTTGTTGTATCCGCCAACAGGAATTCCTTGATACTTATCATTGAAGTAGTTATTATCAAAGATAAGGCGAACAGGCAGGCGCTTGATAATGAAGGCAGGAAGCTCTGTACACTTTCTTCCCCACTGCTTCTCTGTATAACCCTTGATAAGTTTTTCGTAAATGTCTTTTCCTATCAATACCTGAGCCTGCTCCTCCAGGTTACGTGGTTCTGTTACGCCATCAGCTTTCATGCGAGCAACTGCTTCCTCTTTCTGCTCATCAATTTTAGCCTGAGCTTCCTCTGGTGTGGTAACACCCCACATCTGATAAAAGGTATTCATATTGAAAGGCAAATTATAGAGCTTGCCCTTGTAGTTTGCCACTGGCGAATTAGTATAGCGGTTAAACTCCACGATAGAGTTTACAAAATCCCACACCTTCTTATTAGAAGTATGAAAAATATGTGCGCCATATTTGTGCACGTTGATACCCTCGATATTTTCACAATAGATGTTACCACCTAAGTGAGTTCGCTTGTCGATAACTAAACACTTCTTTCCTTGATTATGGGCAAAGTGAGCAAACGTTGCTCCAAACAGTCCAGAACCTACAATTAAATAATCATATCTTACCATATAATTTGATTTTATTTTTGTTACGAATAATAGACAAATCTGCTAAATACAACATAATTCCCCAAAAAGGATAAGAATCCAAATGACAGGAAAACATTGTGAAAAGAGGTAAATTTATAACTGATGCAATAATAAACATTCTAATATGATAGTCTAAATATTTCCATTTTTTACGAAATGTATAATAATAAAAATATATAAAGAAAAACAACATAGAAAACCCATAATAACTGAAAAGACCTACGATTCCTATATCAGTTTGAGTATATCCCATACTCTTGAGTGCATTAACTGCTTGTGAATACTCACCAGTATGGGCTGGAAAACCATTGCCAAACAAATATGATAATGGTCCACCCCAAAAATTCATACCATATATAGTATAAGTCATCAATCTTATATTATCACTATTTGTATCCTCTTTGGTACTTGAAATGATTTCCCCAAACACTGTATCTCCAAATATATTTAAAAGAATAATTGATAGAATCACAAATGTTACTATAGTTATTTTATACTTGGCATTTGAATTGAAAAAGGAGACTATGAATAAAGATAATATTGTTGAAAAAATATATTGCCTTTGCTGGTCTAAATAAATCCCTAACAATCCATATAAAAATAAAAATAAAAATGTCCACTTAAACTTTTCAAATAACTTTTGGAAATAATAAAAAACCAAGAACATAGACATATAAGTGTCCATTATGTAAAAACGCATAATTCCACTTCTAATTTCAATACCATAAAAATGACCATCAGGCGCATATCCTTCTGGTCTATATGCAAACCAATAATGCGGATAAGTAAATTGTTCAACGATCAAAATTCCAGTTCTAACAACTGCAAAAAGAGTTAAATATTTTACGATTTCATATTCTTGTATTCTATATTTAGACAAAATTGTATATACTAAAATAAAGAAAAATGGAATATAAACATAAAGAGATTCATTTATTGTTTGACCATTTTCTAACCAACATGAAAGAATGCTTAAAAATGGAATAAAAGCAAACCCTAATATGATATGCTTATATGGTAGGGAACGAATCTGCGATTTATTAAATATAAAAAATAATAGTATAAGCAAACCCAGGAGAAAACTTATTAAAGCTCCAATTTTTTCATTATATTTCAGCCAGTCAAAATATCTTATAGAATGTAAATATACTAAAAAAACAAATAATAATGCTTTATTTTGCCTCATGATTATGGAATTTTAAAGTTTTATAATCAAATCTACCACTTATCATATAAATCAACAAAGTTACGAAAATAGAGATTAATAATCTTAATATTAGATTAAGAATATAGTAATCTAAATCAAAAATATAATTATAAACACAAATAATAACAAACGAAAATACAGCAGCAACTCCAGGTATTAAAAACGGCTTTAAAAAAGCTCTAAAAGATGATTTCAAAACCTTTTTGTACATATATATATATGTGTTAAAGAAATTGACTATTGAAGATAAAGACCATGCCAAAGCAATTGACTCTATAGTCTTAAAGAAAATGGCCGCAATAACAAAACCAGATATTGTAATAAGCGTATTTAACATACCTGTCCAAAACATTTGTTTAGGGCAATTACTAGATTGCCATATCGCTCCTGAAGTGGATAATATCATTTGAGTCGGTATAGACAATGCTAGAATTTTAAATACAGGTGCTGCTGCTAACCATTTATCTCCATATAAAATTTCAATTATTTCATTATTGTTAACATATAGGCACACTGCTATTGGAAAACTAATCATTGATATAATAGAAACTATTTTATTATTTTTTATAGCTATTTCCTTTTTATCGTCTTGTAAACATGACAATACAGGTTGAATCACTGGATTTACAACAGAAGATACATTATTTAAAGGTAACTGCATTAATCTATATGACTTTTCATAATATCCGAGCATTATTGCATTTAAATATTTTCCTATAATTAATTTGTCAAGATTTCTTGAAAAATAATTAAAAAACTCAAATGCAAATTGGTAAAAAGAAAACGAAAATATACTTTTAATAGGTTTCAAACTTAATCTTAATGTAAAGTTAACCTTATAAAACTTACGATTAAAACAGAAAATTCCTATTGACGAAATCACTGGAGACAACAAAAGTGAATAAACTCCTAATCCATAAATTGCTGCTACAACTGACAAAACACCAGTTCCTCCCTGTAGGAACAAAGTACGTTTTGCAAGAAGTTTGAATTCTTTATTTTTTGCTATTAAGGCATTCGGAACCATATTTGCTGACGCAAAGAACAGATTAATAGTTAATATTTGCATGACGGAAACTAGTTGTTTATTCCCGTAAAAATCAGCTATTCCCCATGAAGAAAAGAACAACAATAAAGAAAAAAATCCTCCAACATACAGAGATAAAGAAAAAAGCGTATCAAGCTCATATTGAGATATTGATTTTTTCTGAATTATAGCAGGTCCTATACCCATTGAACAGAACATCTGTAAAAATTGAATAACAACAGTAGCTATAGCTACAACACCATACTCAGCAGGAGATAACAATCTCGCTAAAATCATTGTCACGATGATACTGACAAAGAGCCCGGAATATTTCTCAATTGCGCTCCAAAATACACCATGTATCAAATCATATTTAATATTTGCCATAATAAAATTATTGTGGGAATAAAAATCTATTAATTGTTTTTTGAGATTTCGTCTTTTCTCAGAGAGATTGAAAGTTTTTGTTGTTATGTCCAATAGATACAAAAAGTTTGAACTAAAACTTAGAACCAACATTCTTTATCTAAAATAAGCACTTTTATATATGGATAACAAATGGTTAATCTTGCAAACCAATATCCGAAAGACTCTCGAAGTACTTACAACGAAAATCACAGAAAATCATGAATAGATTATCTATTTACCAAACTCTTTGATTCGTTGTTCTTCTTTCAAAGAGCAGACAAGCAGTTGTCCATTCTTCTCGGCTACGATATAGCCATCCAAGCCTTGAACTACTACCTTGCTTTCATCGGCTGCATGAACCACGCAGTTCTTGCATTCATACAAACGGATGTCATTGCCTACATTGGCATTGCCAGCCTCATCCTGTGGAAGTAAGGTGCGGAGGCTGCCCCAGCTACCTAAGTCGCTCCAGCCAAACTCAGCTGGCAAGGTATAGATTTCCTTCGACTTCTCCATTACGGCATAGTCAATGCTTATCTTCTCGCAGGTTGGGAAGAGTTTGCCGACTACCTCTTTCTCCTGTTTGGTATAGAAAGAAGGTGCCATCTCGTCCATGATGCTGGCAAGGTTTGGCTGGAAGGTGCGGATAGCCTTGCTGATGGTATCAATGTTCCATACGAAGATTCCGGCATTCCAATAGTAATTGCCAGCGGCAAGGTATTGCTCGGCTGTCTCCAGGTTTGGCTTTTCCTTGAAAGCCTCAACCTTGTAGATTTCATCTACGGATGTTGGCTCTGCTGCAGCGATATAGCCATAGCCTGTTTCCGGGCGGCTTGGCTTAATACCGATTGTAACGATGGCGTTCTTATCGGAAGTATAGCTCAAGGCTTTGCTGAGCACTCGCTGATACTCTGAGGTATTGATGACCAGGGCATCGGATGGTGTCACCACGATGTTGGCATCAGGATGCTGCTTCTGGATCTTCCAGCAGGCATAAGCAATACATGGAGCGGTATTGCGAGCCTCCGGCTCTGCTAATATGTTATCTACTGGCATGTCAGGGATTTGTTCCTTGACAATGCGAATGTATTTCTCGTTTGTCACTACCCACATGTTCTCGACAGGACAGATTGGCTTCAATCTATCTACTGTCAATTGAATGAGGGAACGACCCACACCCATCACATCAATGAACTGCTTTGGGTAATCGGGGGTGGACATAGGCCAGAAACGGCTGCCTACGCCGCCGGCCATGATTATTACCTGAATATCAGTGTACATTATTATATATAAGATTTATCGATTTAGTCTCTTCTAAAAATATCTCGTGTATAAACCTTATCCTTCACATCATCCAGACAAGCATCGTAGCGGTTGGCGATGATGGCATGGCTCTGTGCCTTGAAGGCTTCGAGGTTGTTCTCTACTCTGCTACCGAAGAAGGTGCTGCCCTCTTCCAGGGTTGGCTCGTAAATGACTACCTCTGCACCCTTTGCTTTGATACGCTTCATTATACCCTGAATGGCGGACTGGCGGAAGTTATCGCTGTTTGACTTCATGGTCAGGCGATATACACCAATCACACAGTTGTGCTCCTTGCTGGCATCATAGCTGTTGGCACTGGCATAGCTGTAATAGCCTGCCTTCTGGAGTACGGCATCAGCGATATAGTCCTTGCGGGTACGGTTGCTCTCTACGATTGCCTCTATCAGGTTCTCTGGAACATCGGCATAGTTTGCCAGGAGCTGCTTGGTATCTTTTGGCAAGCAATAACCACCATAGCCGAAGCTTGGGTTGTTGTAATGGGTGCCGATTCGTGGGTCAAGACCTACACCATCGATAATTGCCTTGGTATCGAGTCCCTTTACCTCTGCGTATGTATCCAACTCATTGAAGTAGCTTACTCGGAGTGCCAGATAGGTATTGGCGAAGAGCTTGACAGCCTCTGCTTCCTTCATGCCCATGAAGAGGGTATCGATGTTCTCCTTGATGGCGCCTTCCTGAAGCAAAGCGGCGAAGGTCTTGGCAGCTTCCTTCAACATCTCGACATTGGTAACTGACTTGATTGCCTCGTTCTCCTCAGCAAACTCAGGACGTTCGATAATCTTTGGATAGCCTACGATGATGCGGCTTGGGTAAAGGTTATCATAGAGTGCCTTGCTCTCACGAAGGAACTCTGGAGAGAAGAGAAGATTGAACTTCTTCACGCCCTTCTTGGCATACTTCAAATAGAGATTGCGGGTGTAACCTACCGGGATGGTGCTCTTGATGACCATCACTGCATCTGGGTTTACCTCCAGAACCAGGTCGATGACTTCTTCTACATGGGTTGTATCGAAGTAGTTCTTCACTGGGTCGTAGTTGGTTGGTGCTGCAATCACTACGAAGTCTGCATCCTTATAGGCTGATTTGCCATCAAGGGTTGCCACGAGGTTCAATGGCTTTTCAGCCAAATACTTTTCGATGTAATCGTCCTGGATTGGAGAAATCTTATTGTTGAGTTTCTCCACCTTCTCTGGGATTACATCTACTGCTGTTACATGATGGTGCTGAGATAACAGGGTTGCTATGCTCAGACCTACGTAGCCGGTACCGGCTACTGCTACTTTTATTTCTTTAAAATCTTTCATGCCGTAAAGTATGCTAATTTTCTTTTTACTTGTATAAATCTATATCTATGTCGAATGGACTATCGAAATCTTTCAACATTGCATGCTTTGTATCTTTCTCAGAGAGATTAGCATGCTCTGTTGGAATCCTCCAATCGATGCCGAGAGTATCATCGATGATGCTGATACCACCATCTGCCTCTGGATGATAGAACTCATCGCACTTATATTGGAAGACGGCTGTTTCTGAGAGTACGGCAAAACCATGGGCAAAACCCTTTGGAATGAAGAACTGGCGATGATTATCTTCTGTAAGTTCTACTGCTACGTGCTTGCCATAAGTAGGAGATCCTTTACGAATATCCACAGCTACATCAAGTACTCTGCCTTTTACGCAGCGTACAAGCTTGCTTTGTGTGTAAGGAGGACGCTGGAAGTGCAAGCCTCGCATTACGCCATAACTACTCATAGACTCGTTGTCTTGGCAAAAGTGTACACTGTGTCCCAGAATTGGGGCAACCTTTTCTTCAAACTCTCGCTCGCTGAAACTCTCGAAGAAGTAGCCGCGAGCATCACGGAAGAGGCGTGGCTCTATAATGAGGACGCCTTCTATATCAGTTTTGATTATATTCATTGTTTTCTAATATTCTAAATTCTTTTTTA
>ERZ779669.1206-NODE-1206-length-12404-cov-6.150700_pt1 | contig 12404 bp, 10 predicted proteins | sample MGYA00511372_ERZ779669 | MGnify/ENA primary metagenome ERZ779669 (study PRJEB29588, sample SAMEA1967891) | human gut metagenome | biome: human gut; feature: human-associated habitat; material: faeces | place: Denmark | collected 2008/2010 ... | reverse complement strand
ACCTGTAACCGGCTGATCCGTAGTCAGCTACTCTATTCAGTTGAGCTACGCGGCCATGTCCTTTTTGTTTGACGGGTGCAAAGGTATGGAGTTTGTGTGAAATATCCAAATCTTTCACCTACTTTTTTTCAATAAATTTATTCCATAAACCGGCTTCCAAATATCTGCCAGCCCAGTGTGATACCCAGATTCCAGTTGTTACTCGGTGAACTGTAATGGTTTAGGTAGGCACAGATGGAGCCGAAAGGAAGACGGGCCACGACTTCCAATTCTCCTAAATATTCGAACTGGGAGAAGACTTTTCCGTAGTAAGCCTTGTTGCCGTCCTGACGGATGGGGAAAATCGGTGCGAATCCGTACATGCACAGGCGGACCTGAAAGATGTTGGCAAACTGGTAAATCGGACTTACCCCTATCCCGACAAACTGATTGGCCCGGAAAGCCTCGTTATAGGTAATCCGGCTGTGGGCTGTCGGAGCAAATTCACCCGCCTGCATCATGGTGGCCCGGTAATTGTGGCTGAAGTTGCGCGAGGAGTAATACGCCTTCAGGTACGTACCCAGTGAGAAATGGGTGCTCAGGGTATGATATTTTTCCAGCTCGTAGGCGATTTGCAGCCACGACTGGATGTATTTGTAGTTTTCCGTATAGGCCGGATCTTCCATACCGGGATAATAGCGTTCCACGCCTGTGTAGATATGGGCTGCGAGCCTTTCCCTGCGTCCGGCTGTAGCAAACTGTTTACTGTTTAAGGTATTCCCGTCCAGTGCCACTGAGCCTCCGAAAATGGTGTATTTGCTGGCATCCCGCACATCCGACGTGAAGTCGATGACGTTGGTCTGGAAATACTGGTCTTCCAGATGGCCGAGTCCGATGCCGAATTCCGCTTTCTGTCGGCTCAGGAAAGGCATGGATACAAACAGTTTGACATATTCCTCCTTCTGCTTGTTGAATATGGGCGTGTTGCCCTTGCTCAGCAGCTTTTCCTGCTTCAGATAGTCGAAAGTCGACAAGGAAGCCACCAGACGGTAGGAAGTCGGCAGTCGCGTCGGCAGGTCGATACGTCCGGAGATTTGCAGGTTATTGTAAATCTGCCCCAGTTGCCCGTCCAGCGAGAATTCCTTCGAATAGTTGTTCAAGTTGTGGTAAGTTGCCCCCACGTACACCTGATTGGCCCCGTTCGAGCCCACGTTGCCACCCACCCGGATGGAAAGGTCATCCTTCATCTTGACCTTCAGGTCGAGGGTGAAGTCATTCTCGTAGGGATTGTACACCGCATGCGGCAGGATTTCCGAAATCATGTTGTCGGACGACATCAGACGGAAATACCCTTTCCGGAGCTCCTCCAGCGAGAACGTGCCGTCGTTGTCGGGGTGAAACTCCTTGCGGATATACTTCTTCTGCTGGTCGTTGGCCCCGTGGATAAGAATGTTGCGGAAGCGCAGTTCCGGCATCTTTTTCTTGAAAGCGATACGTTCCTTCTCCAGCAGACGATAGTCCATACGCCGGGAAATGCGGTTCTTGATGGAATCCATCAGCTGGATGGTACGGTTGTAGCCGATGTCGTGCAGTTCGTCGAAGCGGTCGAAATCCATCAGGCTCACGTCGTCGTACTTGAAGGTCATGAGGATGCCCATGGAATCGGGCACGGAATAGTCTGTCTTCTGCATGATCATGCTTTCCAGCTGCCCGATGATGTCGCCCTCCTGCGGCTTTCCGGGGTTGGAGCTGACCACGCTGCCGATGATGATGTCGGGATGAAAGTCCTCCATCATGATGTTCACCGGAAAATTGTTGTAGATACCCCCGTCATAAGCCAGTACGGAGTCGATTTCAATGGGCTTGAACATGCCCGGAAAGCTCATGGAAGCCCGCACCGCATCGCCCAGGTCACCGTCTTTGAAGATGATGGGACGCTTGTTGTACACGTCGGAGGCCACGCAGCGGAACGGCACGAACAGCTTGTCGAAGTTTCCCCGGCAGAGTGCGGTGGCCTGTCCGAACAGCTCCACGAAAGCCAGGTTCATCTGCAGCGGGTCGACCACGCTCGACGGCAGGAACTGCGTCTTCACCTTGTGCAGCGGATTTTTCAGCGACACGCGGATGTTGATGAACTCCGGCGTGGCTGGGTTCCGTTTGAAATAATAGATATATTTCTCCTGAATACCTCCCGAATACCACCGTTTGAAGTCGTCCGACTTGATGAGCTTCTCCATGTCGTCCGGCGAGTAGCCCATGGCATAGAGCGAGCCGATGATGGCCCCCATGGATGTGCCCGTGATATAATCAATAGGTATGTGGTTCTCTTCCAGTGCGCGGATAATTCCGATATGGGTCAGTCCCTTCGCTCCACCCCCGCTGAGCACCAGTCCCACCTTTTGGGCGGATGCCGCAGCGCATAACAGACAGAAAAGAAAGGTCAGGATGCTGTATATTTTTTTCATGCAGTGAATGTTCCAAGTTGTGTACCTCAAATATAGGCATATTTTTTCATCTTCGGGGAAAATTTCAAATTCTTTTCAGAATCAGGTGTAATCTTTGCCACAGATAAATGAAAAAAGGACATAGGTTATGAAGAAATTTGTATTCTGGGCCATGATGACACTGGGTGTGGTCGGCCTGACAAGCTGTGACAAAGACGACGATCATGTACAGGTATCCGCCGATTTGCAGGCGACATTCGACAGCAGATACCCCAATGCCTCCCGTGTGGAATGGGAACGGAACGGTGGGTTCTATGAGGCCGAGTTTGTGGGCAACGGATATGAGAACAAGGCCTGGTTCACTCCCGACGGTACATGGGTGATGACGGAATACAACCTTCCGTTCAACCAGCTCCCGCAAGCCGTATTGGAGGCCTTTGCAGCCAGCGCATACGCCTCCTGGCGGGTGGACGACGTGGACATGATTGAAAAGAGCGGCATGGAAATGATTTACGTGATTGAAGTGGAATCGGGCGAACAGGAGTATGAACTCACTTACCTGGAAGACGGCACGTTGCTCCGTGAGAATACGGAATGGGGCGAACATCTACCTGTGACTCCCGGGCAGACGGCCGACGTGAAATCGCTGGTGATGGAGAAATATCCGCAGGCCGTGATTCTAGATATCGAGGAAGACCGGAAAGGCATTGAAGTGGAAATCCGCGACGGAGGCCGCCAGAAGGAAGTGCTCTATCAGCAGGATGCCGGCGGAGTTCTCTCCTGGGTGCATACCACCTATGAAATCGGCCGCTACGAAATGGATACCCTTCCCGAGGAAGTGCGTCAGGCACTGGCCGAACTCACCGGCAGCGGCATGCGGGTGGACGATGTGGATTATTTTGAGACCGTCGACGGCAACTATTACCGTATAGAGGTGGAAGACAGGGATGTAGACAAATACGTATATGTGGCCGAAAACGGAGAAATGCTACAGATGAAACTTAAAAATTATGCTTAAAAACATAAAATAACAGACTTCTTTGAATCTTTTCGGAAAATAAACCGTATATTTGTACCGGATTTCCCAGATTCACGTGGCGGAAGGGACCTCCCGTTCCGTCGCAGAAGTAATGTTCCGGGCAGGAAATCACTGTAAGGACACAGTACCGGATAGTATTAACTAAAATCAAATTACATGCTTAAAAATGTAAAGTGGTTTTTTGTTGTATTAGTATTCAGTTCCTTGATTTCTCTGTCATTCGACAAGAGAAATACTCCCACCGAGAAACTTTCCGTCGGGGCGCAGGCTCCGGAGTTAGTGCTCGGAAACAAAAAGCAGCCGCTCAGCCTGCAAGCCTCCAAAGGCAATTACATCCTGCTGAGCTTCTGGGCCAGTTACGATGCCACGTCGCGTACCCGCAATGCCAGATTGCACCATGTGGTTTCGGACGACGCCCGTGTTGAGATGATTTCCATTTCGTTCGCCCGCTACCAGTCGGTATTCAACGCTGCGGTTCGCCAGGACGGTATCAGCGATAACGTCTATCAGGAAATGGAGGGTGAGAATTCAGAGATTTTCAAGTCGTACGACCTGAAGCACGGTTTCATCAACTGCCTTGTGGATGACCGCGGGGTGATTGTCGCAAAGAATGTGAGCCCCTCTGAACTGGCATCGCTGCTGCACACAGCCAAAGGCTGATGCCCGCCCCTTACAGAAGATGACATGGATACAACAAAAAGCAAAGAGATTTCAAATCCCTACTCGGTTTTTGAAATCTCTTTTTTATTGCCTGTATGCGTGAGAAGATGCAAGGAGAATCCTCCTTAGCATCTTACTTTCAGTTCGTCCAGAATACGGCGCATCTGCTCGTAGGTGGTGATGCGCGTGGGCACCAGCGGCAGACGCAGGCGGTTTTCAATCATGCCCATCATGCTGAGCATGGCCTTTACACCGGCCGGGTTACCGTCGACGAAGAGCAGCTTGAACAGCTCCGTAAACTTGTGGTGGATGGTCAGCGCATTGCTGTAATCGCCCGCCAGTGCCAGACGGGTCATGCGGCTGAATTCCCGCGGGAAAGCGTTTCCGATGACCGAGATGACTCCTACGGCACCCAGTGTAATCAGCGGGAAAGTGATACCGTCATCGCCCGAAATCACGTCGAAGTTCTCCGGCTTGTTCTTGATGATGTCGTCCATCTGCGAGATGTTGCCCGAAGCCTCCTTGATGGCCACGATATTCTTGAAGTCGCGTGCCAGCCGCAGAGTCGTTTCGGCCGTCATGTTCACGCCTGTACGTCCCGGTACATTGTAGAGCACCACCGGAAGGTTGGTTGCCTCGGCGATGGCCTTGTAATGCTGGTAAATACCTTCCTGCGAAGGTTTATTGTAATAAGGAACGGCCACCAGTACGGCGTCCACTCCCGTGAAGTCTTCGTTTTTCAGGGTGTTGAGCACAGTCTGCGTACAGTTGCTGCTGATACCCAGCAGGATGGGCACACGGCCGTTGACGCGTTCTATCACCACCTTCTTGATTTGTCTTTTTTCTTCTTCTGTCAGTGTCGGTGTCTCTGCGGTGGTTCCCAGCACACAAAGGAAATCCACCCCGTTTTGTACCTGATATTCCACGAGTCTCAACAACGCTTCATAGTCCACGCTGCCGTCGTTCTTGAAGGGAGTAATCAGAGCCACCCCCATTCCTTTCAGTCTTCTTGCTATCATAAATGAAATATAAACGCTTTAACGAGTGTACAAAAGTACGAATATTTTCAACTTAACCTATATATTTAATCGTTTTTTTGCCTTTTATAAATAAATTGTAAAGGAATGGAAGTCCCTCACTCGCCAATCATCCCGAGAAACTCGTCCTCGTTGACGATGCGGATGCCAAGTTTCTGGGCCTTTTCCAGCTTGCTGGGACCCATGTTTTCCCCGGCCAGAATGAAGCTCGTCTTCTTGGAGATGCTGCCCACGTTCTTTCCACCGTGCTTTTCGATGAGCGCCTTGTACTCGTCGCGTGAATGGCGGGCAAACACCCCGCTGATGACGATGGACTGGCCTTGCAGCCTGTCGGTCTGTCCGGCTGTTTCTTCTTCGCTCACCGCCATCTGCAGTCCGGCTTCGCGCAGGCGTTCGATGAGCTGCAGGTTCTTCTCGCTATGGAAATAACGCAGGATGCTCTGCGCAATCTTCTCGCCGATTTCGTCCACGTGAATCAGGTCGTCCAGTGTGGCCGCCTTCAGCAGGTCGATGGATGGGAACGCCCGCGCCACCTTCTTGGCCACGGTCTCGCCCACAAAGCGGATGCCCAAGGCAAAGAGTACCCGTTCGTAGGGCACGGTCTTCGACTTCTCCACTCCCTGGATGATGTTCTCGGCCGATTTCTCGCCCATACGGTTCAGACGGCAGATGTCGGCTGCCTGCAACGTATAGAGGTCGGCCACGTCGTGAATCAGTCCCTCCTGATAGAACTGGTCGACCGTCTCCGGACCCAGTCCCTCGATGTTCATCGCGCGGCGGCTGATGAAATGCTCGATGCGTCCCTTGATTTGCGTGGGACAACCGTCCTCGTTCGTGCAGTAATGGGCCGCCTCGTCTTCGTAGCGCACCAGCTTGCTGCCGCACTCCGGACAGTGCGTGATGAAAGTCACCTTCTCGCTGCCTGCCGGACGCGCATCCTTGTCCACCCCCGTAATCTTCGGGATGATTTCGCCTCCCTTTTCCACGTACACCATGTCGCCCAGGTGCAGGTCGAGCGCCTCGATGATGTCGGCATTGTGGAGCGAGGCCCGCTTCACCACCGTTCCCGAAAGCTGCACCGGCTCCAGGTTGGCCACGGGAGTGACGGCCCCCGTACGTCCCACCTGATACGTCACCTTCAGCAGCTTGGTGCATGCCTGCTCCGCCTGGAACTTGTAGGCGATGGCCCAGCGCGGCGACTTGGCTGTATAGCCCAGGTTGCGCTGCTGGCGCAGGGAGTTTACCTTCAGCACGATGCCGTCGGTAGCCACCGGCAGGTTCTTGCGCTCCAGGTCCCAGTAGTTGATGAAGTCGAACACCTCCTGCAGCGTGCGCACCTTGCGCATGTGCGAGGAAATCTTGAAGCCCCAGCGTGCGGCCTCCTGCAAGTTCTCATAGTGCCCGTCGTGCGGCAGCTCTTCCCCTAATAAATAATATAGGTACGCGTCGAGCTTGCGCGAAGCCACCACCGCCGAGTTCTGCGACTTAAGTGTACCCGATGCCGCATTGCGCGGGTTGGCAAACAGCGGTTCCTCGCGTTCCTCCCGTTCGCGGTTCAGTTCCTCGAACACCGTCCACGGCATCAGAATCTCGCCACGGATTTCAAACTGGCGGGGATAGCCTTCGCCCGACAGGCGCAACGGGATGGAACGGATGGTCTTCACGTTGTCCGTCACGTCGTCGCCCCGCACGCCGTCGCCGCGGGTCACCGCCTGCACCAGCTGCCCGTCTTCGTAGGTCAGCGAGATGGACGTCCCGTCGAACTTCAGTTCACAGCAGATTTCGAAATCCTCGTTCAGTGCCTTCCGCACCCGTTCGTAGAACTCCCGGACTTCCGCCTCGGAATACGTGTTGCCCAGCGAAAGCATGGGATACTTGTGTTCCACCTGGCGGAACTCCTTGTTCAGGTCGCTGCCCACGCGTACGCTCGGCGAGTTCGGGTCGTAGTGTTCGGGATGTTTCGCCTCCAGGTCCTGCAGTTCGCGCATCAGGCGGTCGAACTCCTGGTCGCTGATGGTGGGGGCATTGAGAATGTAGTAGTTATGGTTGTGCGTGTGCAATTCTTCACGCAGTTGGTCGATTCTTTCTATTTCTGTCATGACATTAAAGAGGAATGTTTTCATGCAAAAGTAGCAAAAATATTCGTACTTTTGCAAAAAACAATCGCAGACAAATGAGAATAGACATTATAACCGTATTGCCTGAAATGATTGAAGGGTTCTTCAATTACTCCATCATGAGCCGGGCACAGAAGAAAGGAATTGCCGAGATTCACATCCACAATTTGCGCGACTACGCGTACGACCGTTACCGCAAGGTGGACGACTATCCGTTCGGGGGATGTGCGGGCATGGTGATGAAGATTGAGCCGATTGACCGTTGCATCTCCGCGCTGAAGGCGGAACGGGACTACGATGAGGTGATTTTCACGACGCCCGACGGGGAGCAGTTCAACCAGAAGATGGCGAACACGCTGTCGTTGTCGCAGAACCTGATTATCCTGTGCGGGCATTTCAAGGGCATCGACTACCGTATCCGCGAGCATTTCATTACGAAGGAAATCAGTATCGGCGACTATGTGCTGACGGGCGGTGAGCTGGCGGCGGCGGTGATTGCCGACTCCATTGTCCGCATCATCCCGGGAGTGATTTCCGATGAGCAGTCGGCCTTGTCCGATTCGTTCCAGGACAACCTGCTGGCTCCTCCGGTGTACACCCGTCCGGCGGACTACAAGGGCTGGAAGGTGCCCGACATCCTGCTGTCGGGGCATGAAGCGAAGATTCGTGAATGGGAGTTCCAGCAGTCGCTCGAACGGACGAAGCGTTTGCGTCCGGATTTGCTGGAAGAGAAATAGCAGGGTTAATTAGGGATAAGTAGCAAGCGGCTGAATTTGTTTTGTAAGCTATTTTTTTTACATTTGCAATGGACTTGATTTTATAAAAGATGAAAATTCAGTTACAGAATATTTTAAAGGTTGCAAGCGCAGATATTGAGCTTGGGGGACTTACTGTGATAACCGGTGAAAACGATTCAGGGAAAAGTTCAATCGGTAAAGTTTTGTTTTCCCTTCTCAAGGCAACCAATAATGTAAAGCAAGTAGATAAATTCAAGACGTTGCAGTTTGTAAACTCTCATCTGCTTTCTATCAAGAGATTATTTAGTCGCTATAATCATGCAAAAATTTTGCAGGACATCCAATCAATAAGTATCGATTTAGTAGAGAAGAATCTTACTGTAGAAGAATTGTCCGAAACGCTTAAGAAGGAAGCGGTTGAATGTGGATTCACGAATCGGCAGGCAGCTATATTAAACGATAAATTCACACAAATCCAGCAAAATCTCTCAGAATTGGAGAATCCCGTTTTGGCTGTAAAGAGAGAATTTGACATTATATCAAGAAGTGAGTTTATGGAGCCATTAAGTTCATACGGTACCACACATTCCAGTATTTATTTTCATGATGATACGACGGATGCCGATGGCAGTGACATAAGCCTCACTTTTGAGAATGGAAAAATATCAAATATTAAGTTATGGGGAGATTCTTCCATTGAAGATATAACCTATGTAGAGTCTCCAGTTTATTTGCATATACTCGATACGTTACGCATGTCAAGTTCTGTGCCCACAAAATCTTTCCGTGGAATGTCTAATTCTTTGCAAAAAGGCAATATCCCCTATCATTTGGGCGATATGGCCGAAAAGATACTCAATACGGCTGAAGATTTGCCTGGATTATTCCGTTCTAATAGCTATCAGTTACAATTGGATGAAATAAGACGATTGATAGGAGGAAATTTTACGGTGGATGAGAAGACAAAACAATTATATTTTCTTAGAAACGGCATTTCCATTCCAGCGGTTAGTGTGGCTTCCGGCATCAAATCTTTTGGCGTTCTTTTACGTCTGTTACAGACGGACAGTATTTCCACATCGAAAATGCTCGTTTTGGATGAACCGGAAATCCATCTACATCCGGAGTGGCAGATAAGTTTTTGCCAGTTTATTGTTGAACTGGTAGCCAAAGGAATTCCTATTGTTGTCAGTTCGCACAGTCCATATTTTATACAGGGATTGAGATATTTTGCTGCGGCCAAAGGAATAGAAAAAGACGTGGTATATTATATGGCAGAACAGAATCAGGATTCTAGGCTCTCCAGTTTTAAGGATGTAACCAATGATTTGAATCAGGTTTTTACCTTATTGGCTGCTCCATTACGGGATATAATGAATGTAGATGCAGCAAGAAACAGTTTGAAATGACTCCTTCCGAAATATATAATAGAATAAAAGGATACCTCGATGGTTGCGATACTGTGATTTGTAATCTGCACAGTGCATGTGCACCTTCTAAAGGGAAGGTATATATGTGTTCGGTGGCGGGTTCAAAGACCGATGTCCTCGATTTTGATACCGTAAAAAAGGAGGCAGATAAAGCGATGGGGATAGAATCCAGAAAATCGGTTGATGCATTGACTGATTCTCCTTCCAGTGCTTGCTTGTGTTTTGTGGAACTAAAGAGTTGGGATTTAGTCCTTTCAAACAAAGGGACAGAGATATCCGTTCGTAAGCAGGCGCAGAAATATGAGTCTGATTTACCTCAAAAACTGGCAGATAGTATCTTAATTTGCAAACAGGTTTGTAAGGATAATTCAGCTTTTGATGATTGCCGGATTGTCTTTATCCTGCTGTCGGATATTTCCATTGAAGAGGATGGTTTGGCCGATATTCATTCTAATCTTACAGCCTTAGCTGGTTCTTCTTCCAATCTTAAAATGCTTTGCAATCAATTGTCTGCTCATATTATGGATGGTATTCCTGATGTGGAAACCTATTATTGGGAATGCAGGGAGTTTGATGAGAAGTTGAGGGGGTTGTGAAAATAGTTCTGATAAAATAATTCTCACTTAGTGTCATAAAATCGGTAATATCTCTTAATGCGGCCTCATACGTTTTGACGCGAATAAACGGATTATTCTCGTCAGAATATGACGAGAATAGCATGAAAATTATAGCTATAGTTTTTTCAGTTGATATGTTATTGTCTTCTAGGGAAATATTATATCACTGCTGTCCGGAGAAAATTCTCTAAAGTGGCTATTATTAATTAATAATCAACTAGTTACGAGGGTAATAAAATTTTCCGATTAGAAATCATAGTTTTGCAAGAAAGTATAAACAGCCAATTCTGCAAACTATGAACAAAGGAAAAACAATATTTGCACAGGTTATGTCTCTTATAAACACATATGAATTTAAGAAATGCGTCAACCGCTATAAGGGTGACAGGCACGCCATCAAGTTCACTTGCCGTGACCAGTTCATGGTAATGAGCTTTGCTCAGTTCACGGACAGGTCCGGGCTGAGAGACATAGAGACTACACTTAACCTTTGTTCTCCTGATCTTTACCGTTCTGGTATCAAGGTAATGCCCAAATCCACCTTGGCCGAAGCGAACGAAAAGAAGGATTGGCGTATCTATCAGGACTTTGCACAAGTTCTGATACGACAAGCAAAGGAAGCATATAAGGGACAGAAACTTAGACTTGACCTGGATGAAATGGTCTATGCCTTTGACAGCAGCACTATTGAGCTGTGTCTGAAGCTTTGTCCATGTGCTAAGTTTCATCATGAGAGAGGAGCAATCAAGATGCATACCTTGATGGATTTTAGGGGTTCCATCCCGACATTTGTTCATCTGACAGAAGGAGCGGTTCACGATTCCAAAATTATGGATAAGATACCTGTAGAAGCAAACTCCTACTATCATCTTGATGTGTGTGATGCTATGTAAAAGCTGTTTATATCGCTTTGGCTTTTTCTTCATCAGCCAGCATGAGTAAGGCTTTGTTGTGTTTGCGGAAAATATCGTCGATGTTGATTCCTACCAGAATTTTTATTTCGGAGATGTCGCCCAGTTCTTTCCGTAATTTGAAATAACCGGAAGAGCGGAAGAACCCGACAACAGCCAGGAAACGGTCGAAGGTGACCATTTCGGAAGAGATGCCTTTCAGTTTATCGAAAAGCGTATGGCCGGATTCGTTGTTGAAAAACTTTGTACTTTTTCCAGGATTTCTAATCGTCAAAACCAAAGCGTAGTAAACGCCTTTCAATATGTCTTGTTCAGTTTTCTGGCTTTTCCAGAAGAAAAGGGCTGGAACTGAACTTTGCAAAAGTAATAAAAGTATTCGGTTTGTTCCAACTCAGAAGCGTATAAAAACGGATTAATTACATAAACAGACAACCGTATCCGTAATTTGGAGGGGTATTTTTCCCCATATTAGACTTGAAAAAGCCTGATTTTCACCCTCTAGAAAAACGCAAGTGCGTTTCATTTAAAACGCCTTTACGTTTTAGATAAAACGCACTTGCGTTTAAAAGAAAATGTCCTTGCGTTTTGTGACGAACGCAAGGACGTTTTTTTATGCCTGTTTTCGGGCTTTGAGAGGGCTGTTTTTCAGACCTCCAGTGCCCCGATGATGTCGCGTACGGAACTGTATCCGTGACGGTCCAGATAGTCGTTGATGCCCTCGGCCACTTTCACGGTGATGGCCGGGTCGATGAAGTTGGCCGTACCGATTTGGATGGCAGTGGCACCAGCCAGCAGGAATTCCACGGCGTCCTTCCAGTTCATGATACCACCTAGTCCCACTACTGGTATCTTTACAGCTTTAGCTACCTGCCAAACCATTCTCAAGGCAATTGGTTTTACGGCAGCACCGCTCATACCACCTGTTACTGTTGATAAGATAGGTTTACGCTTTTCAGCATCAATAGCCATTCCCAGTAAAGTATTGATGAGTGATACACTGTCGGCTCCGGCTCCTTCTGCAGCTCGTGCTATTTCTGTAATGTCGGTTACGTTTGGAGAGAGTTTTACGATCAGTGTTTTGTGATATACCTTACGTACTGCACTGACTACTTCGGCTGCGCCATGCGCTGTAACGCCGAATGCCATACCACCTTGTTTTACGTTCGGGCAGGAGATGTTTAATTCAATGGCAGGAATTTTGTCAAGTTCGTTAATGATGGAGGCCGTTTCGGCGTAGTCTTCGATGGCCGACCCCGATACGTTCACAATCATATTGGTCCGGATATCCTTGATGCGGGGATAGATGTGTTCAACAAAGTAATGTACGCCCTTATTTTGCAGTCCCACAGCGTTTAACATGCCCGAAGGAGTCTCCGCCATACGGGGATATGGGTTACCTTCACGTTTGTGAAGGGTGGTTCCCTTTACAATGA
>ERZ779669.1201-NODE-1201-length-12428-cov-26.897276_pt1 | contig 12428 bp, 9 predicted proteins | sample MGYA00511372_ERZ779669 | MGnify/ENA primary metagenome ERZ779669 (study PRJEB29588, sample SAMEA1967891) | human gut metagenome | biome: human gut; feature: human-associated habitat; material: faeces | place: Denmark | collected 2008/2010 ... | reverse complement strand
TGGATATACGACGCTCTGCCTTGTTTTGGATAATAGAAAAAGCTACAGTTCCTTTGCTCTTCTTGATATATGAATTGATATCCAATATCAAATTTTTCAATTCAGACTCTGCTGCTGCTACATTTCCAATAACAATACTATTGGTAGTTTTGCCAGTTTCAGCATCCACATAAGCCACAACAGAAGACCTATAATCTCCTGTTTTTGAAAAGAAACGTTTAAAAACTTCTATTGCATCTAAATTCTTCTTATACACCTTGCGTTGCCAGCCGATGAAAGCGACTGACGACACAAGTGATATAATGAAAGATATTGCAAATTGATTATCTATAAAGAAATCCATTTTACACTATTTTTGTAAGTTCAAATATTTTATCTATCACAGGAATGAAGAAGACTGAGTCGTTGCACACATCCTCTGGATCATAGCTTTGTTCTATATCCGAACGATAATGAGTTTTCAAGTTCTCCTCATAGTCTTTCGTCACCTCTGCCTTAAATGGTCTTACATCCAATGACCTGTCTATTGCTCCACCTTGCTTGAGCATATCAAGGACAGAACAATAAAGTTGGTTCATCTCAGCATAATCCTTCAGCAAACATGGCTGCAAATTCGGATCATGATTCATCTGCGCCACATTTTCATACTCCTTGCTAACACCATGATAAACTATCTCCGGAGCCTCTTCATCAGAAGAAGGACGATACAATCCACCATAACATGTACTTTCTTTACGAGTATCTGGCAACACTACATGTATTGGAGCAATCTCTCCATAGACAAACTTGAATATTTCGGTAACGACTTTCTCCAACAAAGCGATGTCATCAGTAACAAAATCGTCTATATATCGGCTACCATTACCACTAAACACAATGGTACGTGGTGCAGCATACTCTTTATATTGATACAGTTTGGCTATGAAGTAGATGATGGCAGTAAAGTGATAAGCAAAAAGAGGCAGATAGTCGTCATGCAACTTGTCGATGATACCATTGTCCTTGCTATTGCTTAACCAGAAATTGATAATATCAGATGTACTACAGCCTTTGTTTGTTTCCATCTCCGACTCCAATTTACTCAAGTCTTTGTCTTCCCAAACCAAATTACCCATATACTTCTTATATATGCCATTTTCACGTGCATTACTAAAACCACTATGGCCATTACGCCACAATACATCACATCCAAAATGGACTGATGAAGCAGAAACAGGCTTGTTAGCATTGAAATAAACGTAATCAGTAGAACCTCCACCAATATCTATCACTGTTACCGCATCCGTATTCTTTACAATACCCTTCTTGTTGAAGTAATAATATGGAGCCTCAGACTCCGTATAGCAAACCACATTGTTTGTAAACAGAATTTCACTAGCCATTTCTTTCCAGCTTCTTTCATAGATGCGTCTGATCTTACCAGAAAAGCTCAATGGTCTAAACCACACCAAACTAGTTTGGTTCAGAGCACCTCCACGCTGCAATACATCGCACTTTATCATAAGCAGCAGCTCTCTGATAAAGATTTGAATAACATCTTCGTCATCCTCCCACTTTATATCAGTCAAGCATTCTTGGAAATCATTTTCCATCATCTTCTCGTAGAAGAAAGCGATGTTGTGATTATCAAACAAGACAGGCTTTCCCGCAATGTTCTTGGCCTTGCAAAGCACAGTTCGGATAGGGAACTTATAGTCTTCACCATCAATAAATGGTGGCACAAATTCCGTCTTCATCGCCTTACAGTTCTCGGCAGCCATAGAATCTTCGATATTGGCGACCAAGGAGAATTGAGAACTACCTTTTATTTCATGCAGATATGAAACCATCGGTTCTCTCATCGAGAACATTTCTGGGGCATTATCGTCATCCCCTTGCGTTCTAGAAATAAAGGTATTTGATGTTCCCAAATCAACTGCGTAAATATAGCTTTCGTTAGTACGTGGAACTTCCCTCCATTTAGGCAACAAAAATCCCATATCATCCCCAATAGCTACTTGCAAAGCATCAAAATTGCTATTAAACAACTCATAATACTTTGTGCTACATTCAGACTCCAAACTTCCTGTACTCTGAAGTGAACGAACCATTGGCTTTCTCACACCATTTTTCGCACGTTCAGAATCAATCTCTTCTATCGCCACATATTCGCCATCGTCATTTTTCTTATAGAAAGAAAGCGATACATCATCAATAGAGACCGTATGCCACTCCTTTCCATTGTCTGCGAAGGAGAGTGCCACCTTGAAATAAGTATTTTCAGAATCGACAGGTGAAAGGATATTTGGGAACAGTCCGACATTTAAGCTAAGCTCTTTATCCGACAATTTTGCAATATCGTTATCTTTGTCATAGTCTTTTTTATACTCCGTTCCATTGTACTTAAATTTCACGATTACCTTGGTCTGCATAACCTGGCAGGTACACACCGCCTTACCACTATCCAAATAAGACAAGGCCTCGCTCTTCAACGGCAACAGATAATCATAGTCTCTCGCCTTTGGCTCCGTCTCATAAGTGATGCCCAGGAAATTATCTCGATTGATACGATAAGGCAAACAAACGAGAGTTGGTTGGAAGAAATTATCAATGTCCTCCTCATCTGTAAATCCTATGCCTAAGCCATTGATAACCAAAGGTTCATAAGACTCGGTCGTTATATTTCCTATCTTGCCACTATAGTTTTTGATAATATCTTGATCATCCTGAAACAATCTGATATAGTCTCGAAGTTCCTTATATCTACCATCAATATCATCGCTTCCAAAGAGTTGGAACATATAATTCTTAAAATCTTTATCACGGTCACCAAACAACACCTCATCACGGAAATAGTTTCCCTTTCCCTTACGGGTAATAAACAAAGCATCATAAAGCTCACTTTGGAATGCGATGTCTGGCGTATTGTTCTTGACAACATCACTCTTATCCATATCAGGAGGAGTAACGAAACCTGTCATCGGCGAGCTTGTGGCAAGAAGAATGTCCTTGCCACCCTTTTCCAAAATGACGAAGTATAGTTTGTTGTCCTTTATGTCTTCTTTATAAGAAGCCTTCAAAGCATTGTAAAGTTTAGGAACTCTATCATGCAACTCTTTCATCTGCTCATCATAGTTCCACTCCTTCACTACTATTTTCATAGAGCCTCCCCATTGGTTTTCATGAAATTTCTTGTAATACAGAAGTTCAAAGACATCAAGAATGTCAGACACCAGTCTCTTATATGCCTTTCCTGCACCATTTTCTGCGTTACGCTTTTCTTCCGTAACACGACGGAAAGCCTCTTTTGCCACGAAAAAGCGAGCAAAAGGAGTAGGCAACGAATTCAATGCGTTGCTATTGTCAGTTTTGTTCTCCTTGACCTTATCCAGCTGAGAAGCTTGGATTCCTGTATTTTTAGCCGTCCACTCCGAACCAGGAGTGCCACGATCGATGATGTTCAAATCTATACTTGGCATAATTATTTGATTTTCTGAGTATAATGATTGATGGCCTTGTAAGCATACTCCATAAAGTTTCTCACTTTGTTAGGAGTTTCATTCTTTGATTCCTTTATCATTTCAAGTAGAAAATACGAATCATTTGGAGCTCCAAGTTCTACACTATTCTTTATGATATTCGACATATTAGTTGGAATGATGTCCTTCTCTATCGGTGCAAATTTTCTTTTCTTCTGAGAAAGTTCGGCATACCACTGCCCATATTCTTCAAGAAACTCTCTGATTTGAGACAATGAACCTTTGTAAAAACTATCATCGAATCCTCTTGTTTTTTTCAGAGGGAACTTTTTTTCCTTAGTTAATATCTCCAACAAGCTCTTCAGAATATACATATCAGCCATATTTTTTACCATCGGTGCATATCCACTTCCAGCTGTACTCAAATCCAAGTCATCTACATTTTCCTCAATGGCTCGTGTCAAGTACTGGGTTTGTTGTGGGCGTGGTTGCTGCAAAAAATGGAACAATGCTGTAGCTGCTACTAACTCCACGAAATTAGTTGTATCCTCTTGCTTTTGCTCATTGTTTTCATGTATAGTCTTCATTTCTGTCTCACCAACATAATACAACAAATCAGACTTCACGGTCGTTTCGTAATAAGATAATGCAGCCTTGGCTTTTGTCTTAAAGTTGCTTGAATCAATTTTACTATTACTCTTCTTCGGATCGCTCAAACCATAATAAGGAAGTACGGTAACCGCTCCCATCAGCACCTTCGATAAAATTTCATTCTCCTTGCTAGAACGTATTTTTCTTTCAAGCAAAGGATAACCAGAGGCGCCAGTACCTCCAAAGATAGAGCTAATGATAAAAACTCTATCATCCTTGCCAATCTGAGTTTTCAAGAAATTAAACCAAGAAGCTCCTTCCAACATTTCTTGCAAGACAACAGTACCCACATTAGGATTTCCACGGAAGCCCACAGACAAACGACTATTCAGATTATCCTTGGAATACAAGGTATGAATCAAATAATTGTTGATACTAGAAACATCCAAGTTTCCCATGTCCAAGAAGTCCGCATAAGAACGGTCTTCACCTGCCACCTTATTTGTATCGTTCGTTACGGTATCCAATTCGTCGATGAGTTTCATCTCTGAGTTGAAAAATCCTTCAGGGCACTTACCGTCCAACAACATACTCTTCTGAATCTCTCCATACTTCAACATCAAAGTCTGGAGATTCTTCTTCTCATTCAAATCCAAATGTGGGTCTATAATAATAGGTACGACAGTATAGCCATGAGTACTCATACCAGCAGCCATCAGCATAGTGATACTTTTCATCACACGTTCGCCTGTTCCACCTATGCAAAATACAAAAACTTTCTTCATTTCAATCTAACTTTTGAAGTTTACAAAAACATTCGATAGGCATTAGTCGAACACCTTTTACAAATGACGACAGATGCCAACCAATAAACAGCTAGAGTAAGAACAGCATTCTGTAAAGCAATTCTTATTTCTACAGTCCATGTTCCACTTATTCGTGGATAAGCTATGCACAAAGCTGCCCCAAACGTTACTAAAAAACTTACGATTGCGCTCGCTATAAAGAACATCCACCAATATTTTGGCAAATAATGGCGATTAGGTTGCTCATTGAAAGGCTTATAATAATACCAAGCCGCCAAAACTCCTATAAGAAAGAACAATAACAAGAAGACAATAGACAAGCTATCCAGTTTATCCCAAAACAAACTTGCCAGTCTATATAAATCATCCTGTCCAGCACCTGTATAAGGTTGCAAAAAACTAGCTTTATTTCCTATCAAAAACTGATAAAATTTCAAGAAATGCATAACTATAAACTATTTTTAGAAATCAATATATAATTTGGTTTTGGCTGGTAGTTCACAACTCCGCCCTGACCTATGCCACGTATAAAACTTGTCAAAGAATAAGATGTAGTAACATCGTTCTCCCCTTTGGAGTCATCCAAGAACTTCACCATAGTAGTGAGTTTGGCGTATGGTATATTAATATTCCACTCCAAAACCTCCATATCAGAAGGCATGTTTGATACTTTTATTTTTATGGTTGCCACAGCTGAACGCTTCAGTTCCAAATTTACATTGTTGCACTCTTCCACATCGAAACTTTCAACACTTACCGTCGAACCATATTTAGGTTTGCATGTAAAGCATTGTTTCAAAACTTCCTTATTCGACATAAGCCATCTGTAAGATTCCAACTTCAATTTCAATGGTATTACACATTCATCAACAACTTCACCATATCCATAGAATGTTGGCTGTTTTTCTAATCGAACAACATTTTTAGGGACACCAAAATCATATGGGCAAGAAGCATACTTATAGCCTATTTCCAAATTGTCAACAAACCGTTTCTGTCTCTGCAACATAATAGCGATGCCATTACGAACAGCAGATACCTTATCTTGCTCTCCGATTACCAAATAATAATAAGGAGATTCATTGGTCACTACTCTTCCCTCCTTATTTACATAGTCAGATATTGCACAAATCAAGGAATATGCTTTCTTTGAATTTCCAGCAATTCTTGCAACATCCGCTGCATATTGGGTAAGCAACACCTCTGGTGCCGCAGAACCAACTGGACTATATTTCATATCGGAAATAAGAACAGCCACATCATTCTTTTTCAATCGACTGACAATATTCTGTAACATAACAGGTACCTGAGTAGAAGCATTGCATTCCAAAGCGCCAGTATTCATTGCTGTTTGGAATTGAGCCAAAGACAGCTGTCCTGCTACACTTCCATCATTAGTCATTATATTGATATCTTTTGTTAAACCAGCATAATAACTCATAACTTCATAAACGTCTTGTTTAAATCCAGTAGGTTGACCAGCTCTAAAGAAACCATTCATACTACCAGAAGATTCTATATAAAAATGAATTACAGAATTATAATCCAACTTTGCAAAAGAAGGTTTCTTTATTAGATCTCCTTCCTTTGTAAAATGTGAATTGCCTAAAGTATTCAAACTTTCACTACAAGCGCTCATAGCCATTAAGGTTAACAGTGCTAATACATAATCACGTAATTTATGAAAAACTTTCTTCATAACAGAATTATTAGTAAAGTATATAAAAGTATATAATAGAAAAGCGTGGAACCATTGTATGTCACAAATATTGAGGTTATGGTAAAACCCATCTGCATGCAACAACCAATAGCCCATGCTTAGGGGTATACTATTCCCTTCAATAAAAGGGTACAATAATCCTATGCGTGAGCAGTATTGCTTATCATCCTGCAGATTTCGAAACTACCACATTTCAATATTAGGATAACGTCAATACGCTCTTTAATTCGAGTCGTCATCACGCCCGTTCTTTTCCGTTCGCTCAAACTCTCCCGCAAAAGTAACAAATATTATCGAATCTACAAAATTTTTAGCCATAAAGTTTCGAAAAAAGTTGTGTGAGGGGACACAATTGGGAAGAAGAAGTCTTACTTGGCTAGCAACTTTAGATTTCGGGGAATGTTTCCACATACTTTCCTCATTTTCCACGCCATCTACTTTTGCTACACAAAGCATAATCACCTGATAATCAGCGCATATCATTTCCGCTCTTCTTTTTGGCACGCAGATTGTAACTATGAATAGCGGGTTCGACAATGCATCCACAAAAAAGAAAGTAAGAAAGTAACATTAAACAGAAGTTGGCACTCCTATCCAGCCACAGGCTATCACTGAGGATTCTACCCAGCAGGAAACAACTCAGCAGCAGGAGGCTACAGAGACTGAGCAGCAGACAAATGCTGAATAAGAAATCACAAGAGAGTTCTGTAGAGCTCAATAGAGTACTATTTGCAGACGACATATTAAGAATAATAGGGAAAGCGTAGAATTCCTGCACCTTGTTATGGAGCATAGAAGCATAGAGAAGAACGTCTCATTCCCTTGATACTTGGGTGACCGTTCTTCTTGTCTATGCCATGTGCAAGAAGCTGGTTCCAGCAAGTGAAGTGTACTTCACATAGCGGTTATCATTTATCCTATCACCCAATCCTCTATGCTTCGCTGGTCTTCAGAGAAGTTGACACCCACTTTAACAACCTTCCGACGATCATCGGCAAAAGCCTTGGCATAGTCCTTGCCACAGATTTGTGCCATGGCGGTACCAGCAGACTTTTCATATTTCAACTCGAAGATGAAGATACTCTGCTCTGTCTTGAGTACAAGGTCTATCCTTCCATCCGAAGTGGTATACTCCACCTTCACATCTTCGCCAAGCATGGTGAAGATGGTGAACATCACGGCTTGATAGTGACGCTCATTATTGTTGATAATCGTATATGGAAACTTATCATAGAATGCCTTCAAATGAGGCATAAAGGCTCCCATGTCGTCATTGATAAGCACATTCTTGGAATAAGCATACACGATGGCATCATATCTGTTCATGTCTTGCGCAGAATAATACCTAACGAGACTTTCCGAGAAACCTTGTCTTACTTCTTGATTTGGGAAACAGAGATGATACAACTTGCCTTTCTTCTCATATCCTTTAATGGTAAGGTAGCCACTTTGGAAAAGGACAGGAATAGGATCAGCAAGCCTTTCCGTAGGTGTATCAAAACGTGATGCCTGTATCCACAGATCGTCCAGATTGAGCATATCCAAATTCTTCTGCTGCATCAGTTCTATCAGGAACGTAGGCGTACCAGATGTAAACCAATAGTTATTAAACTCCTTATCGTCCAAAGCATTGATAATGCTGTAAGGATTGAAGATATCCTCGCTATTGATACTGAAATGGTAGCCATCATAATGCTGCCCGAGTTGCTGCAAGGTCTCCTCATAAGTGAGCCCATTATGATCAGCCATCTCCTCGATACCCTCACGGAAATAATGCGACAATTCACTCTTGGTAATACCACAACAGCTACTGTATTCATCTTTCAACGTGAGAATCTTGAGATTGTTCAACTCGCTAAAAATGCTGAGCTGACTAAACTTGGAGATGCCTGTGATGAATACAAAGCGAATGTTTCCCTCTTGCTGCTTCATGGGGCTGAAGAAATCTCGCATGATGTTGCGGATGGTCTTCTGTAAGTCTTCGTCACTTACAGAATCATGCATCGGGGCATCATATTCATCGATGAGAACGACAACTTGTTTACCTGTTTGAGCAGTAGCAGCAAGCAAAATATCCCTAAAGCGAGCCCCAAAGCCTTCACGCTCAGATTCAGGAACTTCTATTCCATATTTCTGCTCTTCAACTTTAAGGATATTGTTTAATATGATTTTAGTATTCTCCAAACTATAATACTTACCACAGCTCAGATCCAAGTGGATGACAGGATATGCCGTCCATTCCTTCTCCATCTGTTCGATGGCAAGGCCCTTGAACAGTTCTTTCTTACCCTCGAAATAAGCCTGGAGGGTAGATACAAACAAGGACTTTCCGAATCGACGTGGGCGACTCAGAAAATGAAACTTGGCATAATGAGCCAACTGATAGACGATAGCCGTCTTGTCAGCATAGAAGTAATTCCCCTTCACGATTTCGGAGAACGTTTGTATTCCCAAAGGATATCTCTTTGAAGCCATAATCTTACTCTTAATAATTCAGTGTACAAAGATACTGATAATATTTCAGAAAACAAGCATTTTTCTTATTATTAACAATATACCAGCAAGGGGGCTTCATACGCGCACGCATATATCTTTTTTCGGATATAAAAGTATCAAAGTCTCATTATTCAATGAAAAATGAATGGTATATATTTAACACTCAGAATGTTTTATCGAATGAGACTTCTCGAAAAATAGCGAAAAAAGTATCATGGAAGTATCATCAATTCTTGGAAATACATCATAAAAATACTAATAAGAAGCAGAAAAATGCTATTAATAGGCGGAAATAAGCTACAAAAACATATAAAAAAATCCTTGTTTTCAGACAATAAATACCCTCTTTTCTCGTTATAATAGAAATGTTTCATTAAAAACATAACCTATATGGATGAAAAGGAACTTTTGAAAAAGGCTTTCGAATACGGAAACGTTCCTAGCCTCATCACCTATTGCTTCACCGAACCATGTCCGATGAAAGACAAGTGTATCCACTATCTATCCGGCCTCTATAAAAACGAGAAGACTGATAGAGGAGATGCCATCTTCCCAAATGCCCTGAAAAACGGGAATTGCAAGTACTTCGCTCCGCTGCGTGTCGTGAAAATGGCATGGGGATTCGACAAACTCTTTGCCGAAATGAAAGTGAAAGACGCACCCACACTGCGCGCCGAAATGAGAAGCTACCTCGGTAGCAAAGGACAATACTACCGATACAAACTGGGACAACTGAAACTCCTCCCGGAACAGCAGAAATATATCAAACAGCTCTTCGCCAGATACGGATATAAAGACGTTGAGTTCGAACACTTCTCGGAAGAGATTGACTTCACAAACATCTAATCTTTCCAAGTATTTATTGTTACGGTTTGATAAAACTAAAGATGTATTCATTCCTGTTTCACTATACTGAATATGTCTAGTATTCCAGTTTAGGAGAGCAACTATATGTCTACTTTTTCAGTTCATCAGATGTTCCCTCTGTGCCCACTAGCTGATCCTACCATGCCCGTTACACGGGCATCCACAGCCCACCAAGCGGGCATCCACAGAACAAGTGCTGGGCAACAAGTGCCCATAAGGCGGGCAATAAGTGCCCAAAAATCGTGACCAGTTTTGGGCAACACCGAAAAGAGTTTATAGTTTACAATTTATAGTTTACAGTTAACACTTAACCAGAAACCAGAAATACAATGAAGGTAACTATCGTACATACAAATAATAAAAAACAGCTTCTCGTAAGTACCAAGACGATGGAGAAGCTGATGGAACGATTCGCAAAAGATGATAGCAAACTGACTATCACCCACTTCCGCGAAAGCGTTCCGTATCTTAGCAACAACTATGAAGGCTACAAGGATATGCCGAAATGGATGCACATCTATCCCGCTGCTGAATTCACCAAAGACGAAAACAACAACCTGAAGATGAAGGCTTTCAACGGCATCCTGCTGCTGAAATTTGGCAACATCACCGATGTGGATGGTGCGGAGGGCGTTAAACGCTCGGTAGCCATTCTGCCTTCTACCCTTGCCGCCATCACAGGTGCCGACGGAAAGACTGTTATCGTTCTGATAAAATTCCAGGGCGAAAATGATTCCCTGCCTACATCTGAGGCGGATGCCGAGCATCTCTATCGCATCGCTTACCAGCAGATTTTCCCTGTATATCAGGCTATTGTCAAGGCTTCGATTCTTGTAGATGGTCCGAAACCTTCTATCGAGGCTGGCTCTACCCTATCCCAAGAGCCTTCGATTCACAACAGTTTCATGATGACGCTCGATGCGGAGCCTTATTTCAACAGCAAGGCGGTGGCGATGAAGATTGATAGCCATGCACGATCTCAAAGCCCAGCTCCCAACACGGATAATTGTCAGCAGACAATTCCTGATTTCAGGGCTCCGGAAGAAGAAAAGAAAGTTGACAGAAACAGTATTCGCGAGAATATCGTGAACATGATGCAGCTGCTGAAAAGCAGATATGATTTCAGATACAACACGGTGATGAAATTCGTGGAATACATGCCGAAGGAGAAAGGTTGGTATGGTTTCCAACCTGTGGATCCGAGAGTGCAGAAGCGTATGACGCTGGAGGTGCAGCTGGCTGATATCCGGGTGAGCATCAAGGATGTACGTAATTTTCTGGAGTCTGATTATATCAAGAATTATAATCCGATAGATGAATATCTCTTCCAGTGCTACGACAAATGGGATGGAAAGGATCATATCCGTGCCTTGGCCCGCACGGTGCCTACCGCCAATCCTCATTGGGCTGACTGGTTTTACACCTGGTTCCTGGGCATGGTGGACCAGTGGCGCGGCTATTCCCATCGTCAATACGGCAACTCGGTGGCTCCACTTCTCATTTCCAAACAGGGTTACAACAAGAGAACTTTCTGTCGCCGACTGCTACCGCCGGAACTGCAGTGGGGGTATAGTGACAATCTTATTCTGTCGGAAAAGCGTCAGGTTTATCAGGCGATGGCACAGTTTATGGTTATCAATCTCGATGAGTTCAACCAGATTTCGCCACAGGTACAGCAGGGATTTCTGAAGAATCTCATCCAGCTGCCTACGCTGAAATACAAGCCTCCGTATGGCAGTCATGTCATGGAATTTCCTCGTCTCGCCTCGTTCATTGCCACGAGCAACATGAAGGATATTCTCTCCGATCCATCCGGCAATAGAAGATTCATCGGTGTGGAACTGACGGGGCCTATCGACGTGAGCGTTCGCCCGAACTACCAGCAGCTTTTTGCCCAGGCACTTTCTGCCTTGAACAATGGCGAAAAGAGTTATTTCGATGCGCAGCAGGTAAAGCTGATTATGAAGAGCAACAGCCAGTTTGAGATAATCCAGCCGATAGATCAGTATTTCCTGCTCTATTTTGAATTGGTTGAGGATGAGAAAGAGGGTGAGTATCTTACTGCCGCTGAAATTTTCGACTATCTGAAGAAGCAGATTGGTTCATCGCTCAAGGTAAACAGTCTGATGGGATTCGGCAGAAAACTGGCGAATATGAGTGAGTTGAAACACAAGAGATTTGCAGATGGAATGAAGTATCTCGTAAAGAAAAAGTGAAATAATGATACTTCTATGAGACTTTAATGAGACTTCCCGGCGCCAGAACCGAGAAGTCTCATTCTTTTTATCTTATTATCTATCAAGTCTTTAAGTCGATATTTTTAATAGAAAATGAGACTATGAGACTTTTTCTTCAAAAAAAAACTTTTTCACGTAAGCGAAAACATTTATCCTTTAGATAGCATAAAGGAAGGTGCGGATGAACCAGTAGCAGATGATACCTGCGATGTAACCTACGAAAGCAATCCAGGAGATGTGCTTCATATACCAG
>ERZ779669.1198-NODE-1198-length-12510-cov-7.828262_pt1 | contig 12510 bp, 10 predicted proteins | sample MGYA00511372_ERZ779669 | MGnify/ENA primary metagenome ERZ779669 (study PRJEB29588, sample SAMEA1967891) | human gut metagenome | biome: human gut; feature: human-associated habitat; material: faeces | place: Denmark | collected 2008/2010 ... | reverse complement strand
GTATATTTAAAACCGGAAGAAGTTTCACTGGCTATCGGTAAAGGTGGCTTGAATATTAAGCTGGCCAGTATGTTGACAGAATACACTATCGATGTGTACCGTGAACTGGGTGAAGATGCTGTGGCTGATGAAGACATTTACCTGGATGAATTCAAGGATGAAATTGACGAATGGGTTATCAACGCGATTAAGGCTATCGGAATTGATACGGCTAAAGGTGTATTGAACGCACCGCGTGAGATGCTTATCGAAAAAGCAGACTTGGAAGAAAATACGGTGGATGATATTCTGAGAATTTTAAAAGCAGAGTTTGAGGAATAGCGCTTGCTTGCAATAAACAGATGAGGATGAGAAATTCATTCTCGTCTGCTTGTTTATCTGTGACTGATATATTTTCCTGAACTCTATAAATTGTGATGAATTATGACTATAAGATTGAATAAAGTAACAAGAGATTTGAATGTTGGAATAACCACGGTGGTAGACTTTTTGCAGAAAAAAGGATATACGGTCGAGGCGAATCCAAATACCAAAATTACTGAAGAACAGTATGCTGCACTGGTTAAAGAGTTCAGCAAAGACAAGGATTTGAAAATAGAGTCTGAGAAAATTATTCAGGAACGGCAGAATAAGGAGCGTAACAAGGCTTCTGTTTCTATCGAGGATATTCATCCGGAACTGAAAAAGCCGGAAGTGATAGAAACAGTGGTTCCAGAAGATGTGCGACCAAAATTCAAGCCTGTGGGTAAAATAGACTTGGATGGTCTGAAGAAAAAGAAAAAACCGGCTGTGGTTGAGCCTGCTGAAGTTCCTGCTGCGCAGGAAGGGCCAGCTAAGCCAGAACCTGAAAATAAAGAACCTGAGGTAGAGAAGGTGGAAAAGGTGGAAACGGTGGAAGTTCCCACCCCGCAGCAACCTCAGCAAGTAGAAAAAGAAGAAACGAAACAGCCGGAGATAAAGGCAGAAGAATTGAAATCAGCGCCGATGGAAGAAGAAAAAAAGCAACAAACCGTTCAGGAAAATAAAGAAGACGAAGTTTTTAAAATTCGCCCGACAGAATTTAAATCAAAGATTAATGTAGTAGGCCAAATTGATTTGGCTGCATTGAACCAGTCAACTCGTCCGAAGAAGAAATCGAAGGAGGAGAAGAAAAAAGAGAGAGAGGAAAAGGACAAGTTGCGCCAGGAACAGCGCAAGCAAATGAAAGATGCCATTATCAAGGAAATCCGAAAAAGTGATGATAAAACAGACAAGGGTGGACTGAACGATGAGGCTTCGAAAAAGAAAAAACGTAACCGGATCAACAAGGAACGTGTAGACATCAGCAATGCTTCGGCCAATGTGGGTGGTGCTCCACGCAATGAGAAGGGTGGCAAGTCGAACCAGAACCAGTCACAAGGCGGAAAGCATAACAAGGACCGTTTCAAGAAACCGGTGGTAAAACAGGAGGTCAGCGATGAGGATGTAGCTAAACAAGTGAAGGAAACGCTTGCCCGCCTGACCAACAAAGGAAAGAATAAGGCTGCCAAGTACCGTAAGGAAAAACGTGAGAATATCCAGAACCGCCAGTTGGAGCAGGAAGAACTGGAACAGGAAGAAAGCAAGGTATTGAAGCTGACAGAATTCGTGACGGCCAATGAGCTGGCCAACATGATGGACGTACCCGTTACGCAAGTTATCTCTACTTGTATGAGCGTGGGTATCATGGTGTCTATCAACCAGCGTCTGGATGCGGAAACCATCAACCTGGTAGCCGAAGAATTTGGATTTAAGACAGAATATGTGAGCGCCGAAGTGGCACAGGCTGTAGAGGAAGAGGCCGATGCCGAAGAAGACTTGCAGCCGCGTGCACCGATTGTCACGGTGATGGGACACGTAGACCACGGTAAGACTTCTTTGCTGGACTACATCCGTAAGGCGAATGTGATTGCCGGTGAAGCCGGTGGTATTACCCAGCATATCGGTGCCTATAACGTGAAACTGGAAGACGGTCGTCGTATCACTTTCCTGGATACGCCGGGACACGAAGCCTTTACGGCCATGCGTGCCCGTGGTGCGAAGGTGACCGACGTGGTGATCATCATTGTGGCCGATGACAACGTGATGCCGCAGACCAAAGAGGCCATCAACCATGCCATGGCGGCAGGTGTACCTATCGTGTTTGCCATCAATAAGATTGATAAACCGAATGCCAATCCGGACCGAATCAAGGAAGAACTGGCTGCCATGAACTTCCTGGTGGAAGAATGGGGCGGAAAGTACCAGTCACAGGATATCTCGGCAAAGAAGGGTACGGGTGTACACGAATTGCTGGAAAAAGTGTTGCTGGAAGCCGAAATGCTGGATTTGAAAGCTAATCCGAACCGGAAGGCTACAGGTTCCATCATTGAATCTTCTTTGGACAAGGGACGTGGTTATGTGGCTACGGTACTGGTTTCCAACGGAACCTTGCATGTAGGCGATATTGTGCTGGCCGGAACTTCATACGGTAAGGTAAAGGCGATGTTCAACGAACGTAACCAGCGTATGAAAGAGGCTGGTCCTTCTGAACCGGTACTGATTCTGGGATTGAACGGTGCGCCGGCTGCGGGTGATACATTCCATGTATTGGATACGGAACAGGAAGCCCGTGAAATTGCCAACAAGCGTGAACAGTTGCAGCGTGAACAGGGCTTGCGTACCCAAAAGATGCTGACCCTTGACGAAGTGGGCCGCCGTCTGGCACTGGGCGACTTCCATGAACTGAATGTCATTGTGAAAGGTGACGTGGACGGTTCTGTAGAAGCCTTGAGCGATTCGTTGATCAAACTGTCTACCGAACAGATTCAGGTGAATGTCATCCACAAAGGCGTGGGACAGATTTCCGAATCGGATGTGTCACTGGCTGCCGCTTCCAATGCCATTATCGTAGGTTTCCAGGTTCGTCCGTCAGGAAACGCCGCGAAACTGGCTGAACAGGAAGGTGTGGATATCCGCAAGTATTCTATTATTTACGATGCGATTGAAGAAGTGAAATCGGCCATGGAAGGTATGCTGGCCCCGACTTTGAAGGAACAGGTGACTGCTACCATCGAAGTACGCGAAGTGTTCAACATCAGCAAAGTGGGTATGGTAGCCGGTGCGGTAGTAAAGACCGGAAAGGTGAAACGTACCGACAAGGCTCGTCTGATTCGCGACGGTATCGTCATCTTTACGGGTTCAATCAATGCCCTGAAACGTTTCAAGGACGATGTGAAGGAAGTGGGTACCAACTTTGAATGTGGTATCAGCCTGACGAACTGCAACGACCTGAAGGTGGGTGACGTGATTGAAACTTTCGAAGAAGTGGAAGTAAAGCAGACATTGTAAAGACATACGTCTGACCATTGTTTGGGTGCAAATAAATACATTTGTCATTCAGAGCAAAGCGAAGAATCTTGTATTCACCCATCAGGCATGGGCACAAGTTCTTCGCTTTGTTTTTTAATTTACGCATAGGATGGAGACACTCGACTGGATAATTGTAGCCGTACTGGCTATGGGAGCCGTTTCAGGTTTTATGAAAGGCTTTCTCAAGCAATTGGCTTCCATTGTGGGGCTGGTGGCCGGATTGCTGGTGGCACGTGCCTTGTTTGCCGGTTTGGGCGAGCAGCTGGCGGTGAAGGTAGGGACTTCCGTGACTTTCGGGCAGATACTGGCCTTCCTGCTGATTGGACTGGTCGTACCGCTGGGGTTGTCTCTGTTGGCATCGACATTGACAAGAATCGTGGAATGGATCAACCTGGGCTTCGTGAACCGTTGGCTGGGGGCTGGATTGGGTACGCTTAAATATCTCCTGATAATCAGTGTAGTGATTCATTTTGTCGATTTTGCAGACTCTAAAGATAACTTAATACATTCAACCACTAAAAGGAGTTCGTTGTTATATTATCCGATAAAGGATTTTTCCGGCTTCTTTTATCCGGTGATGGAGAACCTAAAAGAGAAATTTATAGAAACAGATAATAATCAGATTTGATATGCAATTAGAACCCAACAAATATGTGAAGGAACTGACGCAGGAGAAGTACAAATATGGCTTCACCACGGATGTTCACACAGATATCATAGAGAAGGGACTGAACGAGGAGGTCGTACGGCTGATTTCTTCCAAGAAGGGAGAGCCCGACTGGTTGCTTGAGTTCCGCTTGAAGGCGTTCCGCTATTGGCAGACATTGGAGATGCCTACATGGGCGCATTTGAATATTCCGGAGATAGATTATCAGGCTATTTCGTATTATGCAGATCCGACGAAGAAGAAAGACGGGCCGAAAAGTCTGGATGAGGTGGATCCGGAACTGTTGAAGACTTTCGACAAACTGGGTATTCCGTTGGAGGAACGTATGGCCCTGAGTGGTATGGCCGTGGATGCGGTCATGGACTCGGTGTCTGTAAAGACAACCTTCAAGGAGACCTTGATGGAGAAAGGTATTATCTTCTGCTCCATCAGTGAGGCGGTGCGTGAACATCCGGATTTGGTGAAGAAATACCTGGGCTCGGTAGTGGGCTATCGGGATAATTTCTTTGCCGCATTGAATTCGGCGGTGTTCAGTGACGGATCGTTCGTGTACATCCCGAAAGGGGTACGGTGTCCGATGGAGCTGTCCACTTATTTCCGTATCAATGCAGCCAATACGGGGCAGTTTGAACGCACCCTGATTGTGGCCGACGACGACAGTTACGTGTCTTACCTGGAAGGATGTACGGCGCCGATGCGTGACGAGAACCAGCTCCATGCCGCTATCGTGGAAATCGTGGTGCTCGACCGTGCGGAAGTGAAATATTCTACCGTGCAGAACTGGTATCCGGGTGATGCGGAAGGCAAGGGAGGTGTGTATAACTTTGTGACCAAACGAGGCAACTGCAAAGGGGTAGACAGCAAACTTTCCTGGACGCAGGTGGAAACGGGTTCCGCCATTACGTGGAAATATCCGAGCTGTATCTTGAGCGGGGATAATTCTACGGCAGAGTTCTATTCCGTGGCCGTGACCAACAACTATCAGCAGGCCGATACGGGTACCAAGATGATTCATCTGGGCAAGAATACCCGTTCTACGATTGTGAGCAAGGGTATCAGTGCCGGAAAGAGCCAGAACTCTTACCGGGGTCTGGTGCGTGTGGCTGAAAAGGCAGACAATGCCCGAAACTACAGCCAGTGTGACTCTTTGCTGCTGGGAAGCCAGTGCGGGGCACATACCTTCCCTTATATGGACATTCACAATGAAACGGCGGTGGTAGAGCATGAGGCAACCACGTCGAAGATTTCCGAAGACCAGATTTTCTATTGCAACCAGCGAGGAATCACTACGGAAGATGCCGTGGGACTGATTGTGAACGGCTATGCAAAGGAAGTGCTCAACAAATTGCCGATGGAGTTTGCCGTAGAGGCGCAGAAATTGCTGTCTGTATCGTTGGAAGGCAGCGTGGGATAAATATAAAATTAAAGTATTATGTTAGAGATAAAGAATTTACATGCCAGCATCAATGGCAAAGAGATATTGAAAGGAATTAACCTGACCGTAAAGTCGGGAGAAGTTCATGCAATCATGGGACCGAACGGTTCAGGAAAGAGTACATTGAGCAATGTCCTGGTGGGACATCCGGCTTATGAAGTGACAAAGGGTTCAGTGACTTTCGACGGCAAGGATTTGCTGGCCTTGAGTCCGGCCGACCGCAGCCACGAAGGACTGTTCCTGTCGTTCCAGTATCCGGTGGAAATTCCGGGTGTAAGCATGGTGAACTTCATGCGTGCGGCCGTCAACGAGCAGCGGAAATATAAAGGACTGCCGGCGCTGACTGCCAGCGAGTTCCTGAAACTGATGCGCCAGAAAAGAGAAATCGTGGAACTGGACAGCAAGCTGGCTAACCGTTCCGTGAATGAAGGCTTCTCTGGTGGAGAGAAGAAGCGGAATGAGATTTTCCAGATGGCCATGCTGGAGCCGAAGCTGAGCATCCTGGATGAAACGGACTCCGGATTGGACATCGATGCCCTGCGCATTGTGGCCGAAGGAGTGAACAAGTTGAAAACGCCGGAAACCAGCTGCATCGTGATTACACACTATCAGCGTCTGCTCGACTACATCAAGCCGGATATTGTACACGTGCTTTACAAAGGCCGTATCGTGAAAACGGCAGGTCCTGAACTGGCTCTGGAACTGGAAGAAAAAGGTTACGATTGGATTAAGAAAGAACTGGGAGAATAAGCATGAAAGCAGAACAGCAATATATTGACCTTTTCACGCAGTGCGAGGCGATGATTTGCCGGCATAGTGCCGAGGCGCTGAATGTGCCCCGTGCCAAAGCTTTCGCCGACTTTGAACAGCTGGGCTTTCCCACTCGCAAGCAGGAAAAGTATAAATACACGGAGGTGGGCAAGTATTTTGCCCCGAATTATGGACTGAACCTGAACCGGCTGGAGATTCCGGTCAATCCGTATGAGGTGTTCAAGTGTGATGTGCCCAACATGAGCACGTCGCTCTATTTCGTGGTGAACGATGCGTTTGACAAGCATGTGCATCCTTCGGCCCAACTGCCGGAAGGTGTGTATTTCGGGAGTTTGAAAGACATGGCCGAACAGCGTCCGGAACTGGTAAAGAAATATTACGGAAAGTTGGCCGATACTTCGAAAGATGCGTTGGCTGCCTTCAATACGATGTTTGCCCAGGATGGTGTGTGCATGTATGTGCCGAAGAACGTCGTAATGGAACGTCCGATACAGTTAGTGAATATTCTGCGGGCAGACGTAGACTTTATGGTGAACCGCCGGGTGCTGATTATCCTGGAGGAAGGGGCACAGGCCAAGCTGTTGGTATGTGACCACGCCATGGACAATGTGAACTTCCTTTCTACGCAGGTGGTGGAAGTCTTTGCCGGAGAAAATTCAGTGTTCGACCTGTATGAGCTGGAAGAGACCCATAACAGTACGGTACGCTTCAGCAACTTGTATGTACATCAGGAGGCCGGAAGCAATGTGCTGTTGAACGGGATGACCCTGCACAACGGAACCACCCGCAATACGACGGAAGTTACGCTGGCCGGAAAGGGAGCGGAAATCAACTTGTGCGGAATGGCCATTGCCGACGCGAATGAGCAGGTGGATAACAATACTTTCATCGACCACAAGGTGTCCGACTGTACCAGCAATGAGTTGTTTAAATATGTGCTTGATGACCAGGCTGTAGGCGCATTTGCTGGTAAAGTGCTGGTGCGTGAAGGTGCGCAGCATACATCTTCCCAGCAGACCAACCGGAACTTGTGTGCTACCCGTGAGGCACGGATGTACACTCAGCCGCAGTTGGAGATTTATGCCGACGATGTGAAATGTTCGCACGGAGCTACGGTGGGCCAGTTGGATGAGAATGCCCTGTTCTACATGCAGCAGCGAGGCATCAGTCTGAAGGAAGCCCGCCTGTTGCTGATGTTTGCATTTGTGAATGAGGTGATTGACCATATCCGCATGGATGCGTTGAAAGACCGCCTGCATCTGTTGGTAGAGAAACGCTTCCGTGGTGAACTGAACAAATGTCAGGGCTGTGCCATCTGTAAATAAAGGGACAGACGAATATAATTATATTTAAGCGAGAATTTATGCAGTACGATGTCAACAAGATAAGGGAAGATTTTCCCATCCTTTCACGGACCGTGTATGGAAAGCCGCTGATTTATCTGGACAACGGAGCCACGACCCAGAAACCTCGTTGTGTGGTGGAATCCATTACAGACGAATATTATTCGGTGAATGCCAACGTACATCGTGGGGTACATTTCCTTTCCCAGCAGGCTACGAACCTGCATGAGGCTTCGCGCGAGACCGTGCGTAAGTTCATTCATGCGCGCAGTACCTCGGAGATTGTCTTTACGCGTGGAACGACCGAGAGCATCAATCTGGTGGCTTCTTCCTTTGTAGACAGCCAGATGAAAGAAGGTGACGAGGTGATTGTTTCAGTCATGGAGCATCACAGCAACATTGTTTCATGGCAGCTTCAGGCAGCCCGGAAGGGGATTGTGCTGAAAGTGATTCCGATGAACGACCGTGGTGAACTGCTGTTGGATGAATACAAGAAACTTTTCTCGGAGAAGACGAAGCTGGTTTCCGTGGCGCACGTGTCGAATGTGCTGGGTACCATCAATCCGGTGAAGGAAATCATTGACTTTGCCCATTCACAGGGGGTTCCTGTACTGGTGGACGGTGCACAGAGTATTCCCCACATGACAGTGGACGTGCAGGCATTGGATGCCGATTTTTATGTGTTCAGCGGACATAAGGTATATGGTCCTACGGGAATTGGTGTCCTTTATGGAAAAGAGGCATGGCTGGAGAAGCTGCCTCCTTACCAGGGAGGAGGGGAGATGATCCAGAACGTGTCGTTTGAAAAAACGACCTTTAATGAACTTCCTTTCAAGTTTGAGGCAGGTACGCCCGACTATATCGGTTCTACCGCGTTGGCAAAAGCATTGGATTATGTGTCGGCCATCGGCATGGACCGTATTGCGGCCTATGAGCACGAACTGACCCAGTATGCGATGAAACGTTTGAAGGAAATCCCGGGCATGCGGATTTTTGGAGAGGCGGAGCAGAAGGGTGGCGTCATTTCATTCCTGGTGGGCAACATCCATCATTTTGATATGGGCACGCTGCTCGACCGTTTGGGAATTGCCGTACGTACCGGTCATCACTGTGCGGAACCGTTGATGCATAGATTAGGAATTGAAGGCACCGTACGTGCTTCTTTCGGCTTGTATAATACAAAAGAGGAAGTTGATGCACTGGTGGCTGGTATTCAGCGTGTGAGCCAGATGTTTGCTTGAGTGAAGAACGCTTGAGTGAAAAAATAAAATCTCCCGGCTGGTTTTCCTGGAAAGGAAAATCGGTCGGGAGAGTTTTTATGTGGGTCTGTCAGCGGACAGCCATCGTAGCGTTTGCCAGCCATTCTTTTTGTGCCTGAGGCAGGAACGGAGAAAGTGAGGTGTACACTTGCTGGTGATAGCTGTTCAACCATTCCTTTTCTTCCGGACTGAGCAATTCCGGCAAGAGCGGCTTGAGGTCGATCGGACACAGGGTGAGCGGTTCGAATTTGTAGAACTCACCAAATTCAGTCGTCTGGTCTTTGACTATCAGCATGGTGTTTTCTGTACGTACTCCGTAGCGTCCGGCTTTGTACACGCCCGGTTCGTTGGTCACCGTCATTCCCGGCAGGAGCAGGGCCGGCATGTGGTTCATGCGGAACTGATGAGGCCCTTCGTGTACGTTGAGGAAATGGCCTACTCCATGCCCCGTTCCGTGTCCGTAATTCATGCCTGCCTTCCAGATGAACTGACGGGCCAGCACATCCAGTTGCGTGCCGCAAGTGCCATACGGGAAGTGTGCCATGGAAAGCTGGATGAATCCTTTCAAAATCAAGGTATAGTCTTTCTTCTGGTCTTCGGTGACAGGACCCAGGGAGATGGTGCGGGTGATGTCGGTGGTGCCGTCCAAGTATTGTGCGCCACTGTCGAGCAGCAAGAATCCTTCCGGTTGCAGCGTGGCGGCTGTTTCTTCTGTCGCTTCATAATGTACGATGGCTCCGTGTGCCTGATAGCCGGCAATCGTATCGAAACTGATGCCCTTGAAATCCTTTTGGGCCGCGCGGAAGGCATACAGTTGCTGGTCGATGGTGATTTCGGTTTCTTTCCCGCTCTTTACCGCCTCTTCCAGCCAGCAAAGGAAATTCACCATGGCCACACCGTCGCGGAGCATAGCCTGATGGAAACCGGCAATTTCAGTCTCGTTCTTGATGGCCTTCATATATAAAACCGGAGAATCGTGGAGCAGGACTTTGCTGTGGAGGCTGGCTGCCTGATATAGTGCATAATTGGTAGAACCGGACAGTTGCAGGTTTTCTTCCTTATACTCTTCCAGGTCTTGGGCCACCTGGGAATAGTCCTTGGCCTGTATCTGGTTCTCAGTCAGATAGCTGCGGGTCTCTGCTGTCAGCTTGTCGGGATGAATATAGAGGGTCGCAGCATCAGCCGTAATCAACAGATAGCCGACGAAGACCGGGTTGCAATGTACGTCCGTGCCTCTCATGTTCAAGACCCAGGCAATTTCATCCAAGGCTGAAATCAACAGACCTTTTGCCCCTTCCTCTTTGAGAACTTTTCTTATCCGGTCGATTTTCTGCTTGCACGGTTCGCCGCTGTATTCCAGAGGAAGGATGAAAGGAGGGTCGAGGGGCAGGGAAGGACGGTCTTTCCATAATGTACGGAACGGGTCGTCCACGGTTACCAGCTCCAGTCCGTATGATTGAAGAGCCTTTTTCAGCTGCATGGCTTCGGAGATGCTGTTGACCCATCCGTCAATGCCGACCTTTTCGCCTGCTTTCAATACGCTTCCCAGCCATTCGGCGATGGAAGGTGTTTCCGGCAGCCGGTCTTTAAACAAAGTAAGACCGCTTCCTTGAAGTTGGTCGGCCGCTTGCAGGAAATAACGGGAATCGGTCCACAATCCGCCGTCGGACAAGGTGATGACCGCAGTACCGGCAGAACCCGTGAAACCGGATATCCATTTCCGGCTTTCCCAATGTGCCGGTACATACTCGCCCGAATGAGGGTCGGTACTGGGAACAATAAAGGCAGAGATTCCCTCCGCAGCCATTTGCTTGCGTAAGGAATCAATTCTTTCAGCTATAAGATTCATGGTGTAAATGATAAAATAAAATATATAAACCTATCAGGCAAAAATAATAAATCTGCCAGAAAAGGCCTCTTCAGTGTGCTCTTAATCTTTGATTTTTGAATAAAATATTCTGGAAAGTTTTGTAAATAAAGAAAGTATGTGTAATTTTGCGCCGCAAATTGACTGCGGAATAATTTAATAACAACATACTTAATTTTAAAAACATGATTGTAGTACCAGTAAAAGAAGGCGAAAACATTGAAAAAGCGCTGAAGAAATTCAAAAGAAAATTTGAAAAAACAGGTGTTGTAAAAGAACTGAGAAGCAGACAGCAGTATGACAAACCGTCTGTTTTGAAGAGACTTAAAATGGAACGTGCGATTTACGTTCAGAAAATGCATCAGAACGAAGATTAATAATTTCACGAAACATTTGAATTATTGAATTCTTTTTCATAAATTCGTTGCTGAGAATAAAAGCGATGTCTCTATGTGGAAAGATTCTTTTCTGAAGTATCTTCTTTTCGAAAGGAACTATTCGGAGAAAACGATTATAAGTTACGGAACAGATCTGGACGAATTTGAAGCATATTTCAAAGGGGTGGATGAGGAGCTTGATTTCGCAAAAGTGGATGCCGATTTAATCCGTGGATGGGTGCTCTCATTGATGGAAGACGGTTGCGCGGAAACAACGGTGAACAGGAAACTGAGTTCGCTCCGGTCATTTTATCGCTATCTGTTACGCCAGAAGGCGGTAGCGGTGGACCCGGCTGCAAAAGTAGTCGGACCGAAGAAAAAGAAACCATTGCCGGTTTTCTTGAGGGATGAAGATATGGATTCGTTGCTTGAAGAAAAAGGCTTTGCGCAGACTTTTGAAGGAGTCCGTGACAGAACGATGTTGGAGGTGTTTTATTCAACGGGTATTCGTCGGGCGGAATTGATTGCTTTGAAGGATGCGGATGTGGATTTTTCTTCCTCAGTGATAAAGGTGACGGGGAAAAGAAATAAACAACGCCTGATTCCTTTTGGGGTGAGGTTGAAAGAGGTGCTGGAATCTTATCTGGCAGCAAGAAGTCGTTTTTATGCAGGGGAGTGCGGGACATTTTTTATCCGGAAAAAAGGAGAATCTTTGTCTCCGTCGTCTGTAAATTATATTGTGAAGCGATACCTGTCGAAGGTGGTGACGCTGAAGAAGAAAAGCCCACATGTGCTGCGGCATACTTTCGCAACCACGATGCTGAATCATCATGCAGAACTGGAAGCCGTGAAGGAGTTGCTGGGACATGAGAGTTTGACTACCACTGAAGTGTACACGCATACTACCTTTGAGGAGTTAAAACAAGTTTATGAACAAGCTCATCCTAGAGCGTAAAGAAAAGGAGGTTTTTATGGAAGTAAGAATTCAATCCATTCATTTCGATGCATCTGAAAGATTAGAGGCTTTTATTCAGAAAAAGGCCGAGAAGCTCGAGAAGTTTTGTGACAATATAAAGAAAGTAGAGGTGTCTTTGAAAGTAGTGAAACCTGAAACGGCAATGAACAAAGAGGCCGGTGTGCGTATTTTGGCGCTAAATTCAGAGTTTTACGCAGAAAAAGTAAGTGATACATTCGAAGAATCAATAGACGTGTGCATGGATGCACTGTCTAAGCAACTGATGAAGGCCAAAGAAAAACTTCAGGGAAAATAAAAAAGTTGCGCAAATGTTTTGTAATTAAAAAATAATATCTAACTTTGCAGCCGCTAAGTCGCGAAAAATAAGGCGGCTGCAAAGTTTTTTAAATCTCGCCTCTTTAGCTCAGTTGGCCAGAGCACGTGATTTGTAATCTCGGGGTCGTTGG
>ERZ779669.1195-NODE-1195-length-12529-cov-3.046817_pt1 | contig 12529 bp, 13 predicted proteins | sample MGYA00511372_ERZ779669 | MGnify/ENA primary metagenome ERZ779669 (study PRJEB29588, sample SAMEA1967891) | human gut metagenome | biome: human gut; feature: human-associated habitat; material: faeces | place: Denmark | collected 2008/2010 ... | reverse complement strand
TGCTATGGGAACCCCATGCTTTATAACTTTGTTGTAAAACTGTATCTATGAGAACATTCCTGTATCTATTAGGCTAAAATCCGGTATTTATTTGGCTATATCTATGTTTCTATTGGGGTTTATAGCTGTATCTTAATTTTTATAGATGTTTGATACATATAAACTATCCTAGTCCATTTCTTAATTTAATACGTTATATAGGAAATACATAACTGTACCATTGTTTTTATAGATGTTTGATACATATAAACTATCCCGGCTTGTTTCTTAATTTGATATGTTATATAGGAAATACATAACTGTATCATTGTTTTTATAGATGTTTAATACCTATAAACTATCCTAGCCTGTTTCTTAATTTAATGTGTATTATAGGAGATACATAACTGTATCTATGGGAAACACTATGCTTTATAACTCTGTTAAAATCCTGTATCTATGGGAAACCCTATGTTTTATAACTCGGTCAAAACACTGTTGCTATGGGAACCCCATGCTTTATAACTTTGTTGTAAAACTGTATCTATGAGAACCACTATGCTTTATAACTTAGTTAAACCTTGCTTATAATAAAAGGGGCCCCATGGGCCCCTTTCCCTTCCTGCCTTATTTACCTTACATACCTCTCATTATAATATGCTAGGTTTTTTGCTATCATGCTTTCTATGTAAACTATGCTGCCTAGAGGTATAGGGTTTACTACTCCCAGTCTGTTGCTCTCTGTTGAACAGTTCTCTTTGAAGAAATCTAAGGTCTTTTGAGTATGATACAATCCTAAACTGCCTAAGGTGCCTAGGCTCCCAGGGGCCCCAGGGCCAAGGCCCCCCAAGGCCCCTCGCCCTTGTGGGCCTTGGGGCGTGTAAACCTTTCCTGACCTTATGAGGTCTAACTGCTGATCAAACCTATAACAAAATGGATGGGCTATTTGTCCATCCGTATGCAATGACTCCCTATAAAACTCCCCTTCCTCAAACCTACATAAACCTAAACTGTTTCCATTATCAAATATAGGTGCCTCCCGGTATCCACCGTTAGGGTCTGTTATGATGCCGAGGTTCCACAGGTTCCTGTCATAGTTACATATCAAAAAATCTAAGAATATCATATCTTCTGTATGTGTTCTGAGGTTTAATCCTGTGAGGTCTTTCAGGCGTTCAAGGTAATGTTCGTATGCTGCCTTAGTGCCTTGTAAACCATAGCCACCAGCTGGTACCTGTGGTTCTTGACCACTTGCTACTGAGCCCTGATCTATTTCATTGATGATGCTGGGGTCTACCATGCTTAGATACTTCTGCATCGAGATAAACAACTCATCGCCTCTTGTGAAGTTTGTTGACTCACAACTGAGTATTGCTACTTTAGGCAGGTTAGGGTCTTCATCTTCTGTGATGGCTATGCAAGGTCTGTACTCTAAGGCGTTTTTGATGTTAAAATCCTTACAAACCTCTGAGGCCAAGATTTCTGCATAACTCTCTCCTGTCCATTCTATGATGAAACCTGGGGTTTTTATCCATGTGTTGTTTTGTTTCCATTTTAGGAGCCATCCATTACTGGCTCTGTCCGCCATGGCCGACCTCCTACTTAACCTATAAACCTTAATTGGACTTGATGGGGCCTGTTGGGGCTGCTGGATTGATGGGGTCTGTTGGGGCTGCTGTGGCTGCTGGGTGGGTGATGTTAATACGTTCATACCCGTAAACCTCCCTTCCTCTCTACCTCAATAGAATAATTGTCTCCATATGTCCTTCCACTATTTAATTGGAGCAATCTAATCCAATCTGAGGGGTCCACCCTTAGAGTTTCTAGGTCTTGTGTAAGGAACATTCTGTTTGATGGTAACACCCTGTCTTTTAAGAATAGAAGTAAAGCCTGGGTATCTTTGTTTCCTAGCTGTATATCCAATGGTAGCTTGCTTTCATCCTGAGTTTGTATGGTTGCTTTGGTAACAAAGGGTGTCTCTATGTAGTGAATGGTAGCTATCCTATCTTTGGTGCTATCATTTATGATGTGGAAGTTATATTCCATCTTTGGTATGCTTGGTTTGGTTTGCTTGTTAGGATTGGTTTGATTGTTAGGATTGGTTTGTGTGTTAGGGTAAGTTGATTTGTTCATACTGATGCCTCCTTGCTTTTGATGATGTGATGCTGTGAGGGTTTAAGGGATTGAGGCTGTGATGCTGGAAGGGTTTGAGGCCCAGGCCACCCTTTCCGCCCTATGGCTCTGTGGCCCCTGTGGTTCTGTGGTCTCTGTGGTTCTGTGGCCCCTATGGCTCCGTGGCCTTTATGGCTCTGTGGTCTCTATGGTTCTGTGGCCTCTATGGTTAATACCCTCTGGTTCCTCCTGTGATTTTAGGCCCCTATTTCCTCCATACCCCCAATTCCACCTGGTTCCTACTGTGCTTATTATCATTTGTGCGATGGCTAAAATTCACTGTCCTTATCTTTCGTATCTATAACTTATAAACCTTGCTATTTGGGCTATATGTTTGGCATGTAAGGTATTTCTTTATACCTTACATGCTGTTTTGTATGCCCTCTAATTTTTCTTTGAATGTTGTTTATCAGTTCGCCCAAGATATCCAAATTTCCTTATTGCTTTTATTTGCCCTCAAAGGTGCATTGTTTATCACAACCTTTATGCACTACTATGTTTCCATGTATACCTCTTGATGCACCCACTATCTTTCCCTCATCTAATTTTCTGCAAAGCTCATCATAGTTAATCCAGCGTTCTTGCCCTGTGGAGTTTACTACTCTGAACTTGGTGTTTGTCCCAAAACCGCTTATGTTAATTACTATTTCAACTCCTGAATTAACTAATGGCTCTCCGAGATCATTGAGCTTATCTGTTCTCTTTACTGGATAGGAGTATTTATCTTCTCGACATACATATTTCCCATTTATCACTTTAGGCTTATTTGTGCCTGCATCGTTGGCTATCCTCATACCCACGATATTTGCCCCATTGCAAACCGCATTTACAACATCACTTCTTGCATATAAACCTGATCTTCCGGTATCAGCATCATAAATCTTATATGCCACTACTATATCTCTCTTAGTTGGTTTCATTATCCTGCCTGTTATAAACAACCTCATTATCATCACTCCTTAATAAATTTTATATTCTATATTCCTGACATGTATTTTTAGATGACCATATACTTGCCACAAAAAGCACATTGAATTACTAACATGAAATCACTTATTTTCTGTTGCTCCTTTGGCTTTACCTATTGATTCTTCCTTATAAACCTGTTTACAAATTTGCTGTGCTTACTGTTCTTAAAAAAATAGGCCATGGTCTTAATCAACCATGGCCTATTGCTTCATGCTCTATACAATTTTATGAAATCTCACTTTTTTCTCCGAGAAGATCTATTGCGGCTGCTCTTGCTATATGCCTTGAATTTTTCCTCCTGCTCACCCTCAATTTCTGCCTCATTCTCTCCATTTTCCGAGGAAGTCATGCTGCCATTTTCATCTGCCTCACTGTTTTCTTCATCAGCAGATTCATTGTTCCCCTCAGAAATCATTTCTGCATCAGACGTGGGCACATCAATTTCCTGGTGATCCTCAGTACTGACCTGTTCGGCCTGGGCATCACCCTGAGTGCTGTCTGCGTCCGGCTGTACTTCCGGCATATCCTCAGCTGCCTGTACCTCCTGAGCTTGACTGGCCTCATCAGGCTCGTTGCCATCTCCGAAGCCCCTGTTATTTTCAAAGGGGAGCTTGTCACCCTCAAAAGGCTGTGCGCCATTCTGAGCATTAGTGCTTTCTCCCAGCCCCAGGTTGGTCAGCAGCTCTTCCATGCTGCCACCCGTGTCAGAGGCAGCATCGCTCCCATCCGCCTGTGTTTCTTCTGCATTGATTGCACCAATCAGCTGCTCTTTCGTATAAACCTTATCGCCCAGCTCAAAGGCTACCATGTTGTTTTTGTCCTCGACGATGACTCCTTCACACAGAGCAACTTCATCATCATCCGTAATGAGCACGCCACCGACCCAAGCCATCTGGCACAGCGCAATCAGCTGTTTCTTGGTGTAGAACTTCCGTGCACACCTGTTGTTGACCACTTCATAAATCTGCCCAATGCCATCAACCTCAAATGCCTTGGTAACGCTGTATATAGTGTCACCCCTGGGGTCATCCGTGTTGAAGTTTCTGTAGTTGCCCACACCCGATCTGATCTTCATGTTGCCCAGGTTCCAGTCCATGATATCGGGCACAATGTCCCCATCAGCATTGAATGTCAGACCGTTCACCTGGTTTTTTCTCACCAGCTTTTCAACTTCACGAGGAGTTGTTTCCTCAAACTCCAAGCTCTTTGAGTCATACAGTACATAGCCAGCAATCCTTGTATAACCCAAATCAATTCTGCATACTGCCGTTTTCATACTACTTAATCCCTCCATTCAAAATTATTGGGAGGGAATTATGCCGCAATCTCCCCAGAATTGCAAGAGAAAAATTTAAATTTTTTCAACTTTTATTTAATAAAAAGACCAGTATGGCTTATAAACCATGCTGGTCTCAAACTTTTTATAATGATTATGGCCTGGTTTTTATCAAGTAGAAGTCCAGGTGCTCTAGCATGTCACGCCTGATCCAGATGTGATACCTACTAGTCACCACCTCCAACTGGTGCATATTTTGCCCTCTCCTGTACTCTGTGAGGGCTTTAGGGTCTAGTAGCTGCTGACTCTCTTTGATTAAAGACCTGAGCTCCTGCCACCCACCAAACTGCCCCATGGATATTACCTGGTTCTTGTCGTGTGTGTTCCGTGCTTTCTCATAAATATTGAAGAGGGTAGGGGCCTTACCAATCTCTGTTTCAAACTCTGCCTCGCTGATATTTATAGTCCCAAATGCACCAGTAAAGTTATATGCCTCACTTAAAAATGATGTGGTTTTTATTTGGCAGCCCATATCATTTCACCACCAGGTTAATTCTGCCTGCCACCTGCCCAATAGGCATTGCACCATCCTCTGTAATTTCATAGGCAGTGTAGAGCACACGACCACTGTATCTACCTGGCTCAACGCTATCTGCCTCACTGATAGGCACATTTTCAATTTTCTCACCTGGATTGAGCAGAGGAGTTTCACCAATTTTTATTGGCTCTGAATAGGTCTCTACTGTATTGCCCTCTGCGTCCAGTTCTGCAAGCAAATAAACCTCTCCTACCATACTGAGCACGTTACTGTCCTTGTTGTTCTCAATCATTAGATTCATGCTGCCATTCTCAAGAACAGGGTTTACATTCATGATGATGCGAAGATTTTCTGACTTTCCTGCCTCTGCCTGCTCGATCTCAATGGTGCCTTCCTCTGTGGGGCCTGATATGAAGTCATCTAGGCTAATGGGTGTTTTAAGGTCTGGCTGCATGGTGAGCACCACCAAACATACTGCTACAACGCCAATCGGGATTAAGAAGGGTAAAATCATCAGCTTTTTCTTAATCAGTGCTATGTAGGTATCAGCCTGATCCAGCTTTACATAGCCAATCACCTTGTAGTGCTTGGGGAGCTGCCTGAGCACTGGCACATCCTGATTGATGTTTGCCATCAAATTCTTATCATCTTTTTTAACCTTAGAGACTTTATCTGGCTTACCTGAAATCTCAATAAACCCACCAACTGATATGATCTTGTCCCTACCGTTCTCATCCTTTTCTCTGGGCAGCTCCTTGACTACCTCATAGCCAACCTCATACTCTCCGGTATCTGATACCAAAACTACCTTGTCTCTATCATCCTCCTTGACTTTATCTTGCTCAATCTCAATGATTGTGTTGTTATCAAAACTGAGCATGGCAAGATTTGATATGTCTCCGTTGAACTTCTTCATGTATAACTTTTGCATTGTGGTTTTCTTCCTTTCTAAATAAAATCTACCCCCTTATCTTTTATATGCCTATTTTTAGGACTAACTTTGAAAATATATTGCTTATCTTATTCTCCGGTCTTGAGCCTATCTTATTTAACTGAATACAAATATTGAGCTATATGTTGCCTCTTTATCACCTATAAACTCAAAAAAGACTCCCTGTAGTCATTATAACTACAGGGAGTCTTTTGCTTAAATGGTCTGTATGTCTATTACTTCATTGCAAACTCAATAACAGTGTCATACTTGTACAGCATGTCCTCACTGTTATCCCATGCCTTACCATACAGAGCAGAACCCTCAAGGTCTAAGGTCTGAGGGTCAGCCTGGAAAGCACCAAACCCATCCTCACCATAAGCAGATGCTACATCACCCAGAGCAACAGGGCTTGCGGAGTCTGCGGTGCTGATGTTATTGCCGTTTACGCTGATAGCGATTTTGGCCTTGGTCTCTGCACGGGTCAGGTTGTCCCAGTCTGCATAAGCATCATCTGCTGCAAGCTCAGGAGCTCCACCCACATTGTAGGTGCCTTCCTCGTCAGGCTCCAGGACAGCCACACCAGCATCAATCATGGTGATCTCCAGAGGAGCAGGGGAGTTGCTGGTGATCTGAGCATCTACCCAAGTGATGGTACGGTCAGCATTGATGGTAAACTGCATACCGTTCACAGGCAGAGTTACATCAATCATGGTAATGGGCTTAACAGTACCCACAACCTCCATATTGCCCTGGCCTGTCATATCATCCTGCAAGGTGGCATCAGCTGCAAATGCTGTGCCCACCATACTCATAGCCATAACTGCTGCAAGGGTTGATGCTCCAAAACGCTTTAGATTCATGAACTTCATTGTAATTTGCCTCCATTAAAATAGATTTTTGATAGGGAAGTGCTGGTTTGCTAAATAAACTACTTTTTGTTCCTGCTGTGTGTTCAATGTCCTATGTATATTCAAAACCTTTAATGTACTAAGTCTGTAGCTTTTTCTATCTTTTATTTTCTATATCATCAAACCTGACCATGTATCAGGATATGATCTGAAAATTGCCCTTTCACTTAGGGCATTGCAAACTCAAAGACCACATTGTAGGTAAATACTAAGTCTTCGCTGTTGTCCCAGGCCTTACCATATTTTGCAGATAGGTCAAGGTCTAATGCCTTCTCACCCTGGAATGCTGAATCTATTCTACCTAGTGTGCTTCCTGTGCTTGATAGACTGGTGTTATCCAGCATTAGTGCTATTGAAGCAAGTGTTTCTGCTCTGCTCAGGTTGTTCCATTCATCATCACTGTGGGTATCAGGAGCCACCAGAGAAGGAGCACTACCATCCTTATTTACACCATACAGGTTTACATCTAGGGGAGAGGGGCAGTTTGATTTAATCTTAATGCTGTCCGGGCCTGTAAATGTTCTGTCTGATTCAATGGTAAACTGAATTGTCAGAGGAACAGTTACATCTATCATGGTGATTGGCTGCACAGTACCATAGATGCTCATGTTGCCACTGGTTTCACCTGGATTGGAGGGAGTAGTGGGATCTTGCTCTTCGTCTTCACCCTCATCAGGAGATGGGTCTGTAACTGCTGGTCTGGATGGTACTTCTTCTTTAGTAATATTTGGCGTAAATGACTCTCCTGGTATTACAGTGTTATTAGGTGTGTATTGAACAGTTATTTCATTGTCTGTACAACCACAGAATAAACCCTCTGCTGATGTTACTGAATCAGGGATAAATACTTCCCCATATAATGCATTACAATAATCAAAGCAGTGATCCATTATTTCTACTGAATCAGGAATGATGGGAGGAGTTTTGAGTTTTCTACATCTATAAAATGTACTTGTCATATCTATTACACTGTCTGGAATTTCTGGTGTATTAACTAAAGATGTGCAATAACCAAATGTGCCACCCATATCAGTTACACCGTTTGGAATAGCTGGTGCATTAACCAATGAAGTACACCATGCAAATGTATTATTCATATCTGTTACACTGTCTGGAACGTCTGGTGCTTTAACCAATGAAGTGCATCCCTCAAATGTACTTGTCATATCTGTTACACCGTCTGGAATGACTGGTGCATTAACCAATGAAATGCACTCCTCAAATGTACTCCACATACCTGTTACACTGCCTGGAATATCTGGCGCAGTGACTAATAAAATACACTTCTTAAATGTGCTATACATATTTGTTACACTGTCTGGAATTTCTGGTGCAGTGACTAATGATGTACAGCTAGAAAATGTATTTGACATACTAGTTACTGGTGAATCATTTATAGTTGCTGGCACACATCCAATAATTTCCCCATCAACTATGCCCCCAGTATATTTTGATATATTACATTCTGCGCCATAATTTGTATAATTATATTCCCACTGGCCGGCTTCCTCTGGTGTCATCTGCTCACCATCAGTGCCTATCCACACATCGCCTTCCTGATACATAGCGCCCCAGGCTGTGTCCAAGCTGGTAAACATTAGACAGCCTAACAGGAGTGCAAATGCTGAGACCATTACTAAGTTTAGCCTCTTTGCTATGCCCATGTTATCAAACCTCCTTATCTGATTTCTCTATCATAATTGGTATTATCTTAGGAACTAACAGCTGATCACCTCTAATTAACATGCCATTGATTTTTGACTTTCCGGTTATTACCTCATCTTTTAGATCGTCCTCTGAAATGTTTCTTATGTTCCCAACGCAATCACATAGGTCAAACCTTCTTTTCTTCTTGTATAGGTGCTGCCTCACGATAGTCCATACATCATCCGACTCCTGGCCTAAAACCCCTCTGTATTTAAACATTCCTGATAATGTAACACCTCTACCTGATCTTCTTAATCCTACAATGTTTTCACCTCTTCCTAATGATCTGAACAACTCTGTTGGCGTTGCAAAATAGATGCTACCATCATCCTTGTACATCACATATTTATCAACCCTCCCATACCTTGGTATGAGACCTATTACTATATCAACGCCATTTGCCTTTTCCATTCCTTTTTGCACTCCTTTCTTTTTTTTTAAATCTACCCCTATTAAAAATCATGCCTATATTGAGGACTAATTGGAAAAATTTATTGCTATCCCAATTATGAAATACTGCTCTTAATATTTTTGAGGGTATCAGGATTTTTACCTCCTGATACCCTCTTAATTATGCTTAGTGTTCTTGCTGCTCTACTGTTTCCTCAACAATGTCGTTATGCTCAATATCTGACTCACTCTGATTATCTACATTCTGACTTGCTGGTGCTTCTTCAACCACAGTTTCCTCTTTAGTATCCTCAGTTACTTCTACTTGCTCTTGTGAAGTAATGTCCTGACTGGTGCTGGGCTCCTCTACTGCCTCTGGCACTTGCTCATCCTTGGGCTCATCCTGCTCTGGCACTTCCGGCACCTGCGGCACCTCTGGCACCTGCTCAGGGGTTTGCTCATTGTCTTGTGTGTCATCCACAGGTGCTTCCTCAATCTCTGACCCAGGCTGACCAACACTGTCCTCTTGCTCGGGATCCTCTGTATCCTCCGGGGCCTGCTCTGGCTCCTGAGGTGTTGTCTCTGGTTCACTGGGTGCCTGCTCCGGCTCCTGTGGCGTGGTCTCTGGTTCTTCAGGTATCTCTACATCGTCTGGAAGTTGAGGCTACTCTACTTCCTCAGGTATCTCTACAATCTGAATAACCTCTTTAACTGTTTCAAGGGGCACTACATCAAAAATCAATGTGCAATCATAGGAAAGTGTACATGCCTTGGGCCAGCTCATACCATGCTTGCCTATAATCTCTATGGTGACACTTTCACCAGGAGATACCACATAAACTTCCTCTGAGGTCTGTCTGCCTTCCTCACTGAACCAGTATGTAGCCAGCTCATTACCTGCCTGAGCTCTTACCAGGAAACCAAATGCAATGTTGCCCAGTGTATCTTCTATTCCTAAGTTTGCCCAGTCTGAAAACTTAGTAGGGGAGACCACCTTAGGGCTGTTCCCATCGTTGCTTTCACAAATCCCTGATAGTATTCTGATATTTGTATCACCTGTATTGTTCAAAGGAATTTGTGTGCCTGTTAAGCGTCCTGCCATTGGATTTATTGTAAAGCTGCCGGGGAAATCAAAGGTCTGTTGCCCATCTACCATGAAACTCTGACCATTAAATCTTCCAACACCCTCCGTTATCACAACTGGCTCATAGGTAACAACTTCCTCATACCTAACACCCGCTGACCCCTCTGTGGCCCCACTGGAACCACCCTGGGCCTCCTGGGTGCCCTGGGCCCCTACATTTCCTCCTGTACCACCTTGGGGCCCCTCTAAAACCTCCGGGGCCCCATCAGCACCAGGGGGCACTAAATCTGCTGCATATGCAACTCCAATATTTGCTACCATCCCCAATGCTAAAAAGAGTGACATGAATTTCTTGTGCATACTCTATTTCTCCTTTCTATTGTTTAGCGTGGTTCCATATCATTCCACCTATTTGGAATGTTCCGCCTACAAGTATTGCACCTATACCAAACACAGACAGTATGGTATCTCTTATGTAGTGTTTTCTGTAATTTAAAATGTCATCTGCTATTACATCAAATGCGTCACTTGAAAACTTTTTTGTTGCTTTCCAAACTTTGTTTTGGTATCCTGGCCTTGCCTGTGAGAAGTTTTTATTCTTTGCTGCACATACCACATCAAATTTATTTCTCAACTTCATTTCTTGCTGTGTCTTTTGTATTTCATAGTTTGCCATTATTGCATCTTGCCTAGTAAACGTCTTGCTAGTTCCATTTTTTATCACTACTAGCCTTGAAAGATATTTAAACAGTGCAAACATATCTATCAATGGTTGATCAAACTCTATTGCAGCTCGTTCTAAGATGGTATCATCTATGGTCATTTCTCTTATGTTTGGAAATTGTTTAGCCAGTGACTTGAAGTTAATAATATCTTCTATCCTTACGTCCTCAAAGCCTCCTATTAGATTACTTGCTGATATAACTTTATTGTTTACATACATCTCATATTGAAATATTTTAATCCTTGTGACCAAGTCGCTATTCATTTGCTTGCTTATTCCTTTAAGGATTATGCTCCATCTCTTTTTAAACTCGTATTCAGCCCCGTAATACAGCATTTTGAAAAGCTCACTTGATTTTCTTTCCAAGACAGAGTTTTCATCCAAAGATATAAAGATTGTATTATCTGGTGTGCATTTGTAATATTCTGATGTTTTATCTGGTTGTACTTTTATTTTTCTGCCGTTTGGCCCTAACTCTCTGAATTGACAGTTAGACCCCCTCACTGTTTCTTTTGTATTCCCATGTGTATCAGTTGCTTTATATAGTGTCTGTCTAACTGGTGGGTTAGGTCTATCACTATAGGTCTGCTCTGAATAATAATTATTTCCCACCCGCTGTTGATTTTCTTGGCTTTGCATACCACTATTTATTGGTGTGATCTGCTTTATCTGCTGATACATCGGAATTATAACAACCGTATACTCCATGCCTTTGCTTTGATTATCTAGCTGCCTCAGCACATTCATATAAGCACTCTTTATTCCATTTCCCTGTACTGTGGTCAGCTGCTGCCCTTCAATAATTGCAATATAATTATAGCGAGCGGCCTGTGTTAGTATGTTTTTATTACTATCCCAGCTTTCAACTGTCCTGGCTGTATGCTCATTGATTGCAAATATACCGGGGACTATCTTCTGCCATTGTTGCCTACAGTTTACTTGTATGTATGAAAGTATCATTATTGCTTTTTGAATAGCCTCTTTTTCTGATCCTTTGCTTACCACCACATAGGCCTTGTAGCCATTTTCCAAAGTATATTCTATTATATGTCTCATGTCCCCTTCACCTTGAGCCCTTCATGCTATCATGCAAGGCCGCTTAATACATTCATGATTCCTGATACAATGTTCAATGCAATATTGGTAATCATGCTTATATTACCTGTCAGGAGGATAAACAATACAATTGCCAACAGAACATAGCTCATAATTCTCTTGCGGAAATAAATTCCCCATGGGCTCTTGCCATTTTCTATTGTGCCTTCACTTACAGCATACTGTGCATCATCGGTTACGAACCGTAGGCTTACATTTCCACTTGAGTCTTTCTTTACATTGTATCCTGTACCATTCATCTTCTGCTCTTCACACTTGTTGCGGAAGACAGGGAAAGCAATGTAAGCAATATCAAATGCAGTGAACAGCGTCATGCCCATTGTGACTAGCACCACAATTACACCAACCACTAGGCTGATGATGGGAGCAAAACCGGATAACAATGCAGTTGCTCCGGCTGTATCTGCTCCGATGTTTAGTCCATCTGTGATGGTGGATACATCATCAACTGTGGCTGCGTTGTTTACACTCTTTTGAACCGCCTCTATCAAACCTTCCTCTGTTTTTCCCCTCACAATGTACAACACTCCCTGGCTGCTCCCAAGAGTGATGTTGTACTGTCTGCCACCATCTTCTAGCGACTGTGCTTTTGATTCATCTGTTGTCAGCCAGCTCCTAAGCCAAGTCTCAGAAAAACTCACCCCTGAGTCATTGATCGCTGTAATACTATTCTCTATGTAGCTCTCAACATCTTCAGGTAAAGTGTGTGCTTCCTCTGCTGCAAAGGCTGGG
>ERZ779669.1194-NODE-1194-length-12537-cov-8.222480_pt1 | contig 12537 bp, 12 predicted proteins | sample MGYA00511372_ERZ779669 | MGnify/ENA primary metagenome ERZ779669 (study PRJEB29588, sample SAMEA1967891) | human gut metagenome | biome: human gut; feature: human-associated habitat; material: faeces | place: Denmark | collected 2008/2010 ... | reverse complement strand
AGATATGCAAGCAATTCTCTGAAAATCTCGTCAATGAATCGGGTAATGTTCCACGTCGTGGTCCTGTTCCCCAAGTTTTCGGATTTGGAAGTGGTGGCGCTATCCCTGACGGCAGAGACCGAGAGCATTGATAGTGAGAAGTGGTTGTTCGAGTATAAATTGCAAGAATACAAGGACAACATTCCCAATCTCATATCAAGGAGACAGTTCAATGACCGTAGGAAGAAAACGTCAGGCCTGTGTGAGGAACTGCGCAAGCGGATTGCCATGGAAATGGATGGCGGAGAGGAACAATTCTTTGTTGACTCCAAGCCGATAGAGGTCTGTAGGGTTGCAAGAGGAAAACGTTGCAAGATGGGACGTACCGGCAATTTCTCTCAAGCTCCCGACTTCGGATTCTGTGCTTCGCAGAACACGTATTATTTTGGTTACAAGTTACACGCTCTCTGTGGGTTAAGTGGAGTTATCCATTCCTATGATCTGTCAAAGGCAAGTGTGGCTGATCTCCATTATATGAAGGATGTAAAACATACTTATCACGACTGTAGCATCTATGGTGACAAAGGGTATATTGGAGCTGACGTACAGCTTGACTTGTTCGAAACCGCACACATAAGACTGGAGTGTCCGTATCGGCTCAACCAAAAGGATTGGAAACCGACATTCATTCCGTTTGCAAAGGCAAGAAAGAGGATTGAGACAATATTCTCACAACTTACAGACCAGTTCTTGGTCATCAGGAACTACGCAAAAATAACGAATGGTTTGTTTGCCAGAATCATTGGCAAAATTAGTGCACTTACCATTCTGCAATACGTAAACTTCATTAACGACAAGCCCATTGGTAGAATTAAGTATGCACTAAATTAATTCCGCCAACAGGTTAAATTAAACTTTTTAAGTACCTACGAACGACCATTCAAAAATGGAATTATCCAATATATTGGGCGAGTAATTTGGAGGTTACAAGTTATAAGTGGACCAATATATAATAATAAGGTGTTAGCTCCCCTCCCTATGGGGGAGGGGGCCATGGGTGGGGCTTTTACTTCTCCTCCTTAAATAGCTCCTTTATTCCTCCCAAGCTGCCCAGCATATTTGTTGCCTCAAACGGCAGGAATACGGTCTTTGTCTTATCGCCCTCGGCAAGCTGCTGCATCATCTGTATATACTTCTGTGCAAGCAGATAGTTGGCAGGATTGGTGCTCTTGCCCACTGCCTCTGTAATCTTTTCGATAGCAACAGCCTCAGCTTCGGCTTTACGTATGCGGGCCTGAGCCTGACCTTCGGCACGCAGTATCTCCTGCTGCTTGGCAGCCTCAGCACGGTTGATGGTAGAAGTTTTCTCACCTTCCGACTTGAGAATTTCGGCCTGCTTCTGTCCCTCGGATGTGAGGATTGTTGCACGCTTGTTACGCTCAGCCTGCATCTGCTTCTCCATAGCCTGAAGCACGCTTGACGGTGGAATAATGTCCTGCAACTCTACACGGTTCACCTTGATACCCCATTTGTTGGTTGCATCATCGAGCACAGCACGAAGCTTGGTGTTGATAGTATCGCGCGAAGTAAGAGTCTGGTCAAGCTCCATCTCACCAATAATGTTACGCAGAGTGGTCTGTGTAAGTTTCTCGATAGCGTTAGGCAGGTTGTTGATTTCGTACACAGCCTTAAACGGGTCGACAATCTGGAAATAAAGCAGGGCATTAATCTGCATCTGGATATTATCCTTAGTGATAACGTTCTGCTTGTCGAAGTCGTACACCTGTTCACGCAAGTCGATAGTGGTGGAGTAAGCATAACGTCCACGATACATGGTGACAATGGTCTTGGCACGGTCGATGAACGGAATGATGATATTTATACCAGGGCTGAGCGTAGCGTAATATTTACCAAGACGCTCAACAATTTTAGTCTCGCTCTGAGGGATTATAACTACAGCCATCTTCACAAAAATGACTGCAAGCACTACGAGTGCAATAAGAATGATTGTCATGATTTCCATTGTACTAATGTTTTAAATGTTAATGATTAGAGTTTAATATTCGGGAACCACCTTGATGATGATGCTATCACGTCCGACAATGCGGACCTTTGTTCCTATTACGAGGTCAGTAGCACTGTCCGATTGCGCCTTCCAGTCATCGCCATCGAGTTTTACACGTCCGTATCCTCCGGCCTTTATTGTCTCTGTCACCTCACCTGTACGACCAATTATGGCATCGGCATTGCTCACACGACGGTCGGCATCATGATTGAGCAGAGCCACCAGACTCGGTCGAAGATAGAAGATAGAAAGTACGCTGAACACCGCGAACACCACAACCTGCAACCAAAGGGGTGCAGCAAAAAGCGATACAATAAGAGCAACAATTGCTCCAATGCCGAAACAGGTGATGTAGAAATCGCCCGACGACATCTCCATTATAAGACACACCATAGCCACTAATGTCCAAATGGCCCAAAGGTGCTGCAACAGATATTCTATCATAATCAAATAGGTTTTAAGGGTTGTTTTATTTATTTTAAGCCTTACAGCTTTGTCATGTGATAGCCCAAAGCCTTCAATTCTACAGCCACGCCCATTACATACATCTGATGAAGAGCAGCTGTAAAAGCTCGCATAGCAGCGGCTGTTCCTGGTTCAAGACACATGTGCGACATCATATTATATGTACGCGAAGCGCTCTCAGCCACAGCATCGTTCATCTTCTTGCGACTGTCGGCATCAAGACAAAGCACCTTGTCGAGAATGTAGTCGTCCATATGGTCGAAGTCGATACGGTCGCGCAGATACAGATACAAATCGGGCACCTTTCCATATACCTCCCATTCCACATCCCAATACATTGCCACAGCCATGCCTATGAACATCATCCATCCCAATGCCACCGACGGATAACCTGTGTTGTACTCACGTATGCCATCCGTCATATAGCTTTGACCTATTTTAAACCACAGGTCGTCAAGATCGGGAGCTTCGGGCATCCGTTCGTCTACTAAGTCCAATGTACGCAAGTAGCCGTAAAGGTCGTCGTGAAATCTTTGTTCTACAGGGTTGTCGTATTTAATATTGCTCATTTTGTTGTCGGTTTACTATTTTTTATGCATTATTAATAGGTGTCTTTTATTACCACAGGCTCAACTATACTCTCGTCGGGCCAGTGCGGAATGAAGAGTAACGGACGCTCTTTGCCACCGAGACAGCTCCAATCCACACTCTTAAGAAAATCGAAATCAGGTCGTCCGAAATCAAACGAACGTCCGTACAGCATTATCGCCCCACGGCTGTTGTCAATCTTCCACAACCCACCGCCAAAGGGGCATCGTTCGCCTTTGTCGAGCAGATCGCGATGCAGATAGACATTACCAAACTTCAGTACTCCGTCTTGATTAATTATGAATTTCTGATACATAGCGTAAAATTACATATAAAATCAGACAACAGCAACGAAAGTAACAATTTTTTATGTTTTTATTTTCATAAAACAACACGACGTTAGGTCTTCTGTGTTTTTATGCGTACCTTTGCAAGCCAAAAATTATTCAGAACAATCAATAATGAGACGTATTACAATTCTACTTATTGCAATATGCTGCAATATTGCACTTTATGCACAAACAAGCCGACGCACCATAGAAAGATTTGCAACAGAAGCGGTAAAACAACGCACCCTAACAGGTCGCACCCCAACAATAGATATTCTCGACTCACTTGCCAACAATGCAGAGATAAGCGTTGAAATGCTTAGCCGAATGGGCGAACCCGACGATGCCCGTCAGTACAGAGCGTGTCTGCAAACCATAGACGCTATCGTTGACTACACGTTGAGCAGCTCAGGCAAAAAATACACAGACGTATTGCGTAGCGGATTGAAGAAAGCTCTCGACCGCAGCTATGACACCGACGTTCAGCAGCATATGATGCAACTGCTCGCCAAATGTGCCAAGCCTGCCGATGCGGGCCATATAGCAATGTATCTGGAAGTTCCAGAACTGTCAACAACAGCTTACGATATTCTCCTGTCTATGAACGGCATTGACGACCGAATTGCAGAAGCTGCCGCTGGACAGCCGGGAATAAAGACCAAGGTGAAGGAAATTCTTGACATTCATTCAGGACGCAAAAAGGCAGCCCAACCTATAGCTACTGTAAAACCTAAGCCAGCTGCCATCCCTTTCTGGCCGACAAGCCTTAATCGCGAAATAACCGAAATGAGCAAGATGCCACAGGACAAGGCAGACATGATAATAATAAACAATGCTCCCGAAAAGGCGGTACAGCTACTGGCAGACATGGCAAAGCAAAAGCCTGCCGCCGAACGCGAAGCTGTTGTGGCAAAAATGCTGATGACAACCGAACGCGCCACGCTTACTCCCGAACAACGCTACTTGATTCTTCGCGAAGCCGACGCCTTGACTACCAATGATAATCTGCGTCGCAAGATTATCATCGAAATGGGCTACACTCACTCTATTCAGGCCCTTACATATATGCGCAAGTATTATGGCAATGCCAACCTTGACGACGCTATGGCTCTTGCCTCAACCGAGATAATCAGTTCACACCCCGAAGCCAACGCAGGAAAATACGCCTACGCCCTACTCTATGCTGCCAAGCAGTCGTTCATACGCCACTACGACGAGGAAGGCGTTGACACTTATATAGACCAAGTGCTTGCTGCCATCGACAACTGGCACGCCGAAGGTGGCTACAACCAAAGCCATACCGAGGAGACAAGAATGGAGAAACGCGGATTCTGGATTATCCACGACGAGCTTGCCAACTTCGACATTGCATTCGACTGGCTCACCGAAGGCGACCTTACCCTAAGCCTGCGCTCTGTACCTGCGCTCATATTCAACCGCCAGCATGGAGCAAGACTGTACGGAAACGACGTATGGCATAAGTTTGCAAGCAACGACAAATGGTGTACTGCAAACATCAGCGTACAGGCAGACAACATTACGGTTTCGGTAAACGGACAGAAAGTTATAGACAATGCTCGTTTGCCTAAAGCCGATACAGAGGCAAACAACAAAGCAGGATTCGTAAAGTTCCTTGCCGACGATAACGGAGCTGTAATAAGACAATACAGCTTCCTTAAGAAATAAAAGGAGCCACGATTGTAAATGGCCATACATTCATACAAGGCAACGTCGTTAGTCGTTGCCTTGTATCGTTACACCGTTTGTGTTGATATAGCATTTCATTCTTTCTCGCTCCGTTGTTCTTTCGTCCGTTATTCGTTCATCCTCCGTAGTGAACTCGATCTGCCTACGTAGTGAACTCGATCTGCCTACGTTAACGAAGCGAAGGTATAACGGAGGCATAACGGAGATTTAACGAAGGTATAACGAAGGTATAACGAAGGTATAACGAAGACTTAACGAATAATTTAATCACTCCAAATTCCGGATAAACCTTTTTATATACCAAATATTCTCTTAACAGTAGCATTTGTAGTATCAGCCACACATTGCAAATCGACCCCATAGCACTCAGCAAGTTTCTGCAATACATATGCTACATAAGCGCTTTCGTTGCGCTTGCCACGCATAGGCACAGGTGCCATATACGGCGAGTCGGTTTCGAGAACAATACGGTTGAGTGGCACCACACTGGGCAACACTTCAGGCAGATGGCTCTTCTTGAATGTCAGCACGCCACCAATGCCAAGAACAAAACGTTCAAACTGCAGCAGTTCTTCAGCCTCGTGCTCATTGCCTGTGAAGCAATGGAACACTCCTCCTGGCAATTCGTCGGCATAATGACGCAACATACTCACCATCTCGTTCTGCCCCTTACGACAATGAATCATAAGCGGCAGACGAGTCTCTATCGACCATTGCACCTGACGCTCAAAAGCCATAAGTTGCTCTTTCTCAAACTCACGCGACCAATAGTAATCAATTCCCACTTCGCCAACTGCGATGAAAGGATGGCCAGGCTTCAGGCGCTTGTACATTTCATCGAGAACGCTGCTCCAGTCGGCCCTCACCTCCTCGGGATGCAATCCTATCATTGGATAGGCGTAACCGGGAAACTGATTGCACGTTTCTACCACCGTATCCACCGACTTAAGGTCAATAGCCGGCACAAACACCTTGCTAACTCCAGCCTCACGAGCCCTGTCGACAACCTCATGCAGGTCGGCTGCAAATTCCTCGCCGTCGAGATGTGTGTGTGTGTCTATGAAATTCATATCTTGTTTTCTCCTTTACGATAATAATATATCAAGCCATATTTGCGACATTCGTCGTAGCGTATCTCTGGTGGCAAATCGGCAAAGTGAGCCTCCTCCGTATTCCAAATATCCACTGTCAGCACATCGACCTGTGCACGCATAGCCTTCAACTGGGCGAGTGCACGGTCGGCCTTATCATTCAATATGCGCTGTTGCTTATAAATGTCGGCAAAAATATCGAAATGCGTTGCCACCATACCGATGGTTGGATTGTAAATGGGCCGGCCACCGGCAGCTATGCGTTTTTTCTCGCCTTCTATAATCATTGGAGCTATTTTACAGGCATCATCCACTATGTGCAGCTGACGCAAAGTCTCCTCCGGATCATCAATGGCATAGAATTCGCTGAGTGCCGAACCCTTTATTTCACCACGCTCTACGCTCATCAGCAACACACGCACAAAGTGCTGCAAATACATCATCATATGCTTCTGCGGTTTTGCCACACGCTTATAATTGCGCATTTGGGCTTCATAACACAACAGAAACTGTTTGCTCAACGTCTTCAGCTGGTCATGCAAATTCTTTGCCTTAGCGATTACGTCCATGCTGATAAACCTTGTCTTGGCAGCATAAACATCATTATTGTCAAGCAATTCTCCGAGCGAGCGCAGGCGAGCAGTATCTGTCTTTGGAAATCTACGGTAGGGCACGTTTAATGATTAATTAGTAATGATTGATTAGTGATTGGATGAAACACAGAAATTAATACTTGCGCTTCATCATACGCTGTGCATAAGCTGCCAGTTCTACCTTGCGGTCGTCCGAAACACTCACGGCATCAAGATACTTTCGACTTTCGCCGAAGTATTGTGCTATCTTGTCCTGTGCCAAACGGTCTACGCCTATCTCGTTGTACAACTTTGTCACGGCAGCAATCTTCTCCTCACGGTCGAATGTTTCGGCATTCACCCAGCGCTCCAGTTCAGCACGCTGCTGTGCGTTGGCACGATTGAAGGCATTGATAAGCATGTAGGTCTTCTTGTTCGACATGATGTCTCCACCAATTGCCTTACCGAAAACCTTGGGGTCGCCATAAACGTCAAGATAGTCGTCCTGCAACTGGAAAGCAAGACCTATGCGCTCACCAAACTTATAAAGATTCTCGGCATCTTCCTCAGACGCTCCAGCCAGCACAGCACCTATCTTGAGCGCACAAGCAAGCAGTACGCTCGTCTTGAGTCGTATCATCTCTATGTATTCGTCTTCGGCTACATCGTTGCGATGCTCAAAGTCCATATCGTACTGCTGACCCTCGCCTATCTGCAGAGCTGTCTCGGTGAATATGCCAAGCACCTGTGCCAAGTGAGCCTTGTCACATTGCGCCATGCGCTGATATGCCAGTACAAGCATCGAGTCGCCCGAAAGGATGGCTGTATTGGCATTCCACTTGCAATGTACTGTCTGATGGCCACGACGTATGGAAGCGTTGTCCATAAGGTCGTCGTGCAGCAATGTATAGTTGTGATAGGTCTCAAGAGCGCAAGCCGGCATCAGGATGCTTTCGGGATTGTCTTTGAACATATTGTAGCCCAAAAGCATCAGTACAGGACGTATACGTTTGCCTCCCATAGAGAGCACATAACGTATTGGTGCGTAAAGCGACTCTGGTTTGCGATCGTAAGCAAGATTGTCGAGAAAATCATTCACTTGCTTCAATATTTCATCAGCTGTCTTCATAATATCTTTTTGAATATCTTAAATTTCTATATAAAAGAATGTATGTTTTTAGTATGTTACAATGCGAACTCAACGGGTATTGCCATCATGGTGCGACATGGTCGATTGTTGGCCACACCGGGCTTCCAGCGCGGCATCATACGCATTACGCGCAGGGCCTCGCGGTCGAGAATGGGATGTGCCGACTTCGAAACCTTCAGGTCGCTTGTAGTTCCGTCGCGATTGACTATGAACGTTACAACCACTCGTCCCTTTATCTTCTGGCTTTGTGCCGAGTAGGGATACTTCAGGTTGTCGGTCAGCCATTTTACGAATGCCGACATACCACCTGGAAATTCGGGCAACTGCTCTACAATGCGGAAATTGAGCGGATTGTCGCCCATATCTACAGCTATGGGCTGTGGCGTCGTTTTAGTGTCGCCTTCAGCCTTTTCGCCGCCATTACCCTCATCGCCTTCTTCGCTTTCATTGCGACTTTGGGCAATATTGTCAAGTCTATTCACTGGAGTCTTATGGTCGACCACCTTCAGCTGTTGCGTGTCTGGCTTTTTAGGCTTAGCATGGGCAGCAGCTGCCATATCTGTCCGTTCGGGCGAAGGCACGGGAATATACTCGTTCTCCTTAGACACGTCATCCATAAGGCTCGACATGTCAATTTCAGGCTCTGCCAGGGTTCTGTATTCAAGTGCGGCAAGAAACAGCAACAGAGGCATTACGAGTCCCGCTACAAAAAATATAGGACGCCATCTCTCCAAATCAGCACGCCGTGACTTTTTCTGTTCCACTCCTCAATATTATATTGTTGTTTTTATCTTTATAAGCGGCTGGGGTGAAGCCTCTATTTTGCAAAGTTACACAATGTCTGGCACAAAAAGCAACGAAACATCATAAATTATTCTTTATGCCAACCGCTTTTCCCGTTTTTGCTTGGTTACTATTTTGCCATCTTCTAAAAAATGCTTAATTTTGCAGTCGTTTACAGGAAACTATTGTTTTATATTCAATTCATTTCAACACTAAAATTTTGAGGATGAAGACATTCGATTTCAAACCCCAACTGTTTACGACGCTAAAGTCGTACAACCGTAAGACGTTCATGAGCGACCTCATGGCGGGCATCATTGTGGGCATTGTCGCCCTGCCGCTTGCCATTGCATTTGGTATCGCCTCGGGCGTAACGCCTGAGAAAGGCATCATCACGGCTATCGTTGCCGGATTCATTATCTCGCTGCTCGGCGGCAGCAAAGTACAGATTGGAGGTCCTACTGGTGCTTTCATCATCATCATATACGGCATTATACAGAAATACGGACTTGAAGGTCTTACCATAGCCACTCTCATGGCAGGTGTGTTCCTTATTATGTTCGGAATGCTTAAGCTTGGCACTATCATCAAGTACATCCCCTACCCTATTGTAGTAGGATTCACCAGCGGTATTGCCGTTACCATCTTCACCACACAGATCAAGGACCTCTTCGGACTTACCATCGACTCCGTACCGTCCGACTTCATCGAGAAATGGGGCTGCTACATCTCGCATTTCTCTACAGTCGACCTGTGGTGCTCGCTCGTGGGCATCGTGAGCGTTATAATCATAGCCATCACCCCCAAATTCAGCAAGAAGATACCTGGCTCGCTCGTTGCCATCATCATCATGACCATCGCAGCCTTGATACTCAAGACTTACTTTGGCGTCAGCACCATCGAGACCATCGGCGACCGCTTCAGCGTGAGCAACGATATCCCGGATATGCAGGTTCCGGCAATGACATGGGAAACCATCAAGAGTCTTGTAGCTCCGGCGCTCACCATTGCTGTGCTCGGTGCCATCGAGTCGCTGCTCTCGGCTACCGTGGCCGACGGTATGATTGGCGACAAGCACGACTCAAACACCGAGCTGATAGCCCAGGGTGCTGCCAACATCGTGACGCCGCTCTTCGGCGGAATCCCCGCCACCGGTGCCATTGCCCGTACGATGGCCAACATCAACAACGGTGGAAAATCGCCCGTGGCCGGCATCGTGCATGCCATTGTGCTGTTGCTCATCCTGCTCCTGCTCATGCCGCTGGCACAATACATCCCTATGGGCTGTCTGGCAGGCGTACTGGTCGTAGTGTCGTACAACATGAGCGGCTGGCGCACGTTCAAGGCGCTGCTCAAGAATCCCAAGTCGGACGTTACGGTGCTGCTCATTACCTTCTTCCTGACGGTTATCTTCGACCTGACGGTGGCCATCGAGATGGGTCTGGTCATTGCCTGTGTGCTGTTCATGCGCCGTGTGATGGAGACTACCGAAATCTCTGTAATCAAAGACGAGATTGACCCCAGCAAGGAGTCGGACATCGCTACCCACGAAGAACACCTCACCATTCCGCAGGGCGTGGAAGTGTACGAAATCAACGGCCCGTACTTCTTTGGCATCGCCACCAAGTTCGAGGAAATCATGGCACAGATGGGCGACCGTCCCAAGGTGCGTATCATCCGCATGCGTAAAGTGCCTTTCATCGACTCTACGGGTATCCACAACCTGGAAAGCCTGTGCCGCATGTCGCAGAAGGAGAAGATTACCGTCGTGCTCTCGGGCGTGAACGAAAAGGTGCACAAAGTACTCGAAAAATCGGGCTTCTACACGCTGCTGGGCGAAGAAAACATCTGCCCCAACATCAACGTGGCACTGGAACGGGCACAGAAGCTGCTGTAATCCGTGTGTGCGGACCACGGCCCGCATACCGGTACAATAAAGGCACGGACAAACGCGTTGTCCGTGCCTTTATTACTTTATAACCTGCCTGAAGCTCATTGGGCGTCGGCAGGTTTCTCGATGCCTTCGCTGGTGGCACGCTCTTCCATGCGCTTGATGCGGGCGTCGAGGTCGGGATGGGTGGAGAACAGCTGGTTGAGCTTGCTGGTCTTCTGTGCGCCGGCCTCTTCCTGCAATGCCTTGAGGCGCCGGAAGGAAAGCGCCATGGCCCAGGGGTTCTTGCCGGCTTTCTTCAGGAACTCATAGCCATAGTCGTCGGCTTCGCGCTCCTGCTTTTGCGAGTAGGTGGCGTTTACCAGCGCCTCGCTCAGGTCGCCCAGTTGCGAGTCGGTCAGGGCAGCGGCTTTTCCGCCCTGCGAGGAGATGCCGTCCTTCAGTGCCGAGGTGAGCAGTGCGGTGCGGAAACCGCTCTTGGAGTCACGGTGTGCCACGTGGCCTATCTCGTGTCCGATGACGCCCAGCAGTTCCTCGTCGGTCATGATGTCCATCAACGAGGAGAACACGCGCACACTGCCGTCGGCACAGGCAAAGGCGTTGACGTCAATCACATAATATACCTTAAAGTTCAGGGGAATGCCGTCGGCATCGCCCAGGCCTTCGGTCAGCTTGTTCAGGCGCTGGGTATAGGGGCTGTTTTCGTCGCACACCTGGTTGTGTGCATCCATCCAGTCAATGTACTCCTTGACGTACTCCGTCATCTGTTCGTCGGTCAGGGTGGCGGCCTTTACCGCCTTGGCGGCACCGCTTACTGCTTTTTTCAGGTTGAATTGCGCAAAGAGAGGCATGTTCAGCGTCAGGCAAAATGCCAGCAACGCAGCTTTCAGAATCATTTTCTTCTTCATGTTAGTTTATGTGTTAAATAGGAAATAAAAGAATAAGTCAGTCAGTCTGTTTGCGCGGACGCACCGTCAGCCAGGCACCGGCCAGGCAAACGAGTCCGCAGGCCAGCAGCGTGCCCCATATCCACGACTCCTCTCCGGGCAGGCGGATGTCGCGCGGTCGGCCGGGAGGATAGAGCACCCGGAGGCTGTCGCCCTCGCTGAGGAAAGGCCGGGCATGCTTGAGCGTGGTATGCAGTTCGCCGTAACGCCCGGTATCATAGCTAATCTGTACTTCCCGATTGGTGCGCATCTTGCGGTGGCGGTAGACGCGTTCATAGCGGACGTGCTTCACCACGGCCATGGCATGCTCGAAGTTACGCGAGGCCTTTGCCAGCGACGCAAAGCCCCATCCTCCCCCGCCCAGCAGGAGCACGCCAAGCAAAGCCAGCGCCAGGCACACGAATTTGGTACGCAGGGACATCATTGTGCCGAAGGTTGTGTACCGGCATCGGGATGTTCCTCAAGGGTGATGCCCACGCCGCGTACGGTCCGTATTTCTATCTGAGGGTCGTCTTCAAAGAGCTTGCGCAGCTTGGTGACGAACACATCGAGGCTTCGCGAGGCAAAATAGTCGTCTTCGGTGTTCCAGAAACGGCTCAGGATGACTTCGCGGCGCACCACCTCGTTTTTGTTCTCGGCCAGGAGCTTGAGCAGTTCCGACTCGCGCACGGTGAGCGTGCGCCACTGGTCGGTGCGGTCGTCGCGCAACATGCCGCGGTCGGAGTCGAGCGTATGCACCCCGAGCTTGAAGCTCGAAGGCCCGCGTTCGGGACGTTCCGCCTTCATTTGCAGGATGGCGTGGATGTGGGCGTCGAGTTCGTCGGGAGCAAAGGGTTTCTTGATGTAGTTGTTCACACCCAGCGCATAGCCCCGCTTCACGTCTTTGGGCGAGGTGAGGGCCGAAGTAAAGAGGATGGCCACGTTGTTATCAATCTCGCGGATGCGGCGCACCATCTCGAAGCCGTCCATC
>ERZ779669.1186-NODE-1186-length-12585-cov-2.503911_pt1 | contig 12585 bp, 18 predicted proteins | sample MGYA00511372_ERZ779669 | MGnify/ENA primary metagenome ERZ779669 (study PRJEB29588, sample SAMEA1967891) | human gut metagenome | biome: human gut; feature: human-associated habitat; material: faeces | place: Denmark | collected 2008/2010 ... | reverse complement strand
ATGCTATAGAGCTTTTTTTAATTCCTTATTAAACAGGTCATTAGCACAAGACCATCCAAGAACCTTACGGGGATATGCATTTATCCAGTCTTGTATATGCTTTACATATGTATCGTCATATTTATCTATGTCATGCCCCTTTGGTATATGCCGCCTTATGAGCTTGTTTGCATTTTCATTGCTTCCACGTTCATAACTGCTATACGCATGACAGTAATATATCTTCGTTCTGTCTCCCTCATGGAGCAGTGATCTTTTCATGCCCTGATAGTCAGAAAACTCAACTCCGTTATCAACTGTTATTGTCTTAAAGAGCTTTGAGAACATGGCACCAATACGGTGTTCTATCTTATCAAGTTCAGCAACAACAGACTTTGCGCCCTGATCTGGAATCTTCCTGACTATCTCTCTACGTGTAAGTCTCTCAGTGAGCACAAGCAGACATGACTTGCTTTTACCACGCTGACCTTTAACGGTGTCCATTTCCCAGTGTCCGAAAGTGTTGCGGTCGTCAACTTCCTGTGGTCTGTACTCTATAGATTCACCCGCACTCATTCGCTTCTGTACTCTGACCCTGTTTTTATGCTTCTTGCGCTGACCCTTTACAGGTAGCTTTTTATTCGTGAGCAACAGGAAAATTCCTTTGTCTATATACCGATACAGTGTATTAACACTTATATGTGTTCTCATATCGTCAAGAGCTGCCATGGCAAGTGCCGCCGCAGGAGAGTAACCATCATTTACTATCTTATCTTCAATATACTCAGCGAACTTTATATCATTACCTATCTTAAGTGGTCGCCCCTTAGAAGTCTGTGCATAGTCTGTATTTTGCTGTGCAAGGTCTGCGCTGTATTTTACATTTTCTGTAAGATCACTGTTAGTATGCATATAAAGACCTTTTTTATATTCTCTTGTCACTGTAGCCCTTGACACATGCAAGTACCTTGCAACATCTGCTTTACTGCATCCCCTATTTAGCAGTGTTTCCATACTCACACGATCAGCATATCTTAAATGCCTGTATCTCATAGTATGCCCCCTATGACACTAAAAAAAGCGGCCAGCACATGCCGACCGCACGTTCTATATATTATTATAATTCCTGATTCTGGCAATTCTACTGGAAATAATTTCCAGTTGCCTATACTGTAAATGAAAGCTGGTCAGTAAATATGTCTTTGGCATCCTCTGAACAGTCCTCAAAGCCTTCGCCCCTTGCAATAGTTTCCTCAGTAGATGGTACAGGAAACAGGATCATATTATCTACATACTCCCTTGCTTCAGCAAGCGTCCTGTCACGCTTCACATATTTCCCGGAAACAGGATTATCATAAGTACCCACATACATGTAATCTTCACTTTCAGACTGCCACAATTTCACGGACATGGTAAGATCTGTCATTCTTATATACATTTCACAGCGTCGGCGCATCTGCTTTAAATTCTCTCGGCTGTCACCAATCAGATTCCTAAAAAACACCTCCATGCTCAGTGAGGTTGTAATTATAACCACCTTACATTCAAGCATCTTGTTTTTATATCGGCTTCTTACTGTACTGTTTGTGTGATTATCAAGCAACTTTAACAAGTCACTTACATCTATGTAGTTAGGTCGTATGTCGTCAAGAATAAGACAGTCTTGACCTTTATAATTGTCAAGCAGATCATTACTACCACTTGATATGTAATAGCTATATTTATTTCTCTGTGCAAAATCCTTTGCCCAGGTCGTTTTTCCTGTTCCAGCATCACCACATACATATATGCATTTCATATTTCTGTCACTTCCTTCCAGCTTATCTCTACGATAGTTAAACGCATTGTCTATTGTCTTTTTAAATTTGTCATACTCCTGAGGAGTGATATACTCTGTATAGTTATACTCACGTATCAGACCGCTTGTTATCAGGTCAACAAGCTCCGCCTTTCTTGCCTTATCTGCTTCGCGGCTCTGTTTTATCTCTGCTTCCTTTTTAAAGTCGAAGTTGCTTTTTACGGATTCTTCTAAATATTGATATTTTTCACTTGCATTCTTATGTGTGAGATAGGCAAGAGCATCTCCGAATCTGCCACGGATTTTATTTATATAGTTTTCTGTAATACCGAACCAGTTACATATGCTTTCAGTCGGCACACTGTCCTTAAATCGTATGCATATATGCCAGTGCGGTTTTTTTAATTCTCCGTCCTTATTTTCATCTTTATCATGTAAGATATACGCATAGTCCTTTACTGCATTATGATCTAATCCCTTTTCTATCTGTTCTTCTGTGAGATATTCGATCTGCTGTACTATTTCACAGGTTCTATAACTTTTTGGCATGTAACAATCCCCCTTGTTTTTCTTTTTGTTTGTTTTTACACATTTTACACATTTTTACACATGCCGAGGACAAGCCCCCTCGGCATAGCATTTTTATTTGATTTACAGTGGTATAGGTTGAATGATAGAGTTTTGATTTTACACATTTACACATATATATTTTTATTTTCTTTATTTGACCGATGGTTACAGTTGTGTAATGTGTAATCATTATGATTGTACAATTCCTTGATCCCCCAACCCCCCTATGCCCGAGCTCCCACAGGGGGGGCTATTACTTTTGTTTTACGCTTATTCCTTTTCTCTGTGATTACTGTATGAACCGCATCAAGTTTATGACAAGCTTACACAGATTGTTGAACAGCATGACTACACTATTACATAGCCTAAGCAATATTTTCATTCTGTACCTCCTCACGATACACAACAACGATCTTGTAGTTGCATGTAGACGGGTGTGGGGCGTCCTGTCAAGGGTAAAGTGCACGCTGCGCGCCCTTGACAGGACACCCCACACCCGTCTTTTTATAATTATCAGGGCGATGGCGCGCCCTGCTCACAGCACACATGCATTATCGTTTGCGCTTTCTGAAACGTTTCTTAATGCCGGTAGCAAAGTCAATATCCGGCTGGATTACTCCCTGTCCGGCGAGTATTTCACTGTCACTTATCATTTCTGTTTTCTTGAGATCTTCCACAATAGCAGACGTATCATAAGCTTCATAGTCTTTGTTGAACACAAATTTGAACGACAGATGGAGAGGTCTTATCATGTCTATGTTATCGCAATTCTCAAAGCTAACAGGATCATAGTAACGGACGGATAGCAGTCGCCATGTTTTATTAACACATATCAGATACCCTGTGATCTGACGGAGCAGCGCGTCAACAAACTTGAATCTTTGAGCCGTGCAGATGATACCTATTTTATTTTTTCGTACCTGAAGCAGTCTCTTCAACAACTCCGTAGATATGTTATCTTTATAGTTTCGGCTGTTCCAGATTGCACCTACCTCATCGAAAACAAATATGGTAACATCCTCTGTTCCCTGTTCAACATTCTTTAATTGGTTCACGTTAACAAAAGGCGTATAAGGTACATCTGTTAGATCTACGTTGCTGATGATGTGTATATGTTGTGTCACAAATGTTTGTTCATCCTCTGACCATACAGGCAGACCATCGTACTTGTGAAAGACCTCACGCACTAACATAGTCATATACAGCGTCTTACCTGAGCCGAACACCTTATTGCGGTATGCCGTCACCATGTGGATACTGCCATAGAAGTGACAGCGGTTATATTCTTTGTGTTTAATGTAGTAGTACAGATCAACAGCACTATTGGCAACGACCTGATAGAAATGAGTTGCCACGAACGGAACTACAGGGAATGCATAGCACACAAAGCATATCAATATTATTATCAGGATTGTCATAATCGAAGCCCCCTTATCGCACCGACCACACAGGTCATTACAAGCAGAGCTATCATGTAAGCCATGATCTTAGCAAACATCATGTACAAGTCACCATTTGAGTACAAATCAAGTATTATTTTGTCCATCAGATCACCTCACTTAATACCGCTTAAAATCGGTAAACACTCTGTACACTGTTCTTATGACATTCCAAAATACCCAGAACACAAGCACGAACAGTATAAGCACACACACATTGTACACATCCGTCACAGTCCTTACAGTTGACATATAGCCAGCATCACCGCTTGTAGCCACAGGGGCATTTTTAACATCAATGTTTATTTCTGTCTGTCCTGTGCTGACTGTCTGAGCATTGACAGTAATAGCACACTCATATGTTATAAGTGATGCAACAAACAGACAGGACACCACCATACTAAAAATCAAAATGATCGTCTTGATATATGTCTTCAAGTTCTTCACGACTCCTTTCACGATATTCATTAAATGTCCTTTCATCCCTTTTATAATCAAGTAGATAATGATATTCCTTGAATAATTGACAACTGCCAGCTACAAACACGATTAAGGCTATTAAAGCTACCAATTATTTACACCTCCCTTTAAACCACAAAGAAAGAGAGGAGAAGTGGTCGGATAATTTGTTAGTGCCGATGTGCCGAGGGGCTAAAGCCGCCAACGGCACATCGGGTGCATATACACTGCAACCAACAACAGGAAAATGCGTTTCATAGCATATATCTGCATATCTGCAATTATTACAAAGAGTCTCATCTATAAGCGGTTGATACTCACCATTACAACATGCATCATCATTAATACAATGAGTACACCTTACACCTCTGCAATTTTCTTTACACATAACATTTACCTCTCTTCATCACAATTTTTTATACACTTTGCAATACCAAAAATTATTGCTATAGGCATACCAACTGAAAACATAATTGCTACAAAATAGATTAAAAGTTTATAAAAAGGAAGTCTCAGAGCAAGTAGAATTCCACCTGTTAAAATACCCAGAACTAAAATCAAAATATCAAAAGCATCCATACATATCACCTCAACATATACACTTGATAGATTTTACCTATTAATCTATAATCTAAATAAAAAAAAGGAGAACAAAACAAAATGTTTAATATAATATTAAGTCAATCAACATCAGCACCAGGAACAAGTACCATGTTTATAATTATCTATATACTGATAATAGGTTTAGTATTTTTAGCAATACCAATAGGAATAATATTTCTCATATATTTACTTATAAAAAAATTGATTAAGTATTATAAAACTGGAGAATAAAAAATCCAGTTTTATTAATCTGAATCTTGAGAAACCCCTTTAAGAAATACCCACAATGCATATCCTATAAGTTGACAAACAAGATAAGTTATGAATATCTTCCAGGCAGAAAAAGTTATGCCACCTAAAGTAAATTCATATGTAAGACCATAAAAAACCACTTTAGCAACAAGCGCAACAAGTTCAAGCATTCAATCACCCACCTTTTTTAGCAAGTCTGTAAATCGACAAGATAGCAATAACAACTATTGCACCGATTGTTACACTCCAGAAATCGGCTGGAATAAATTTAAAATAAGACGCTATAACTGCAAATAATCCAGAATCACTATTAAGAAGAGCCGTGAAAAAAGCTACAATACCAGTCACATACTTCCAGAATGATTTAGAGTTTTTATCTTCATCATCATCACTTGAACCGCCACCAGTATTAATATTTGCATTACCATCAATAACTTTATTACTATTATCTATAGTTATATTTATAACCGTTTTACCTGAATCATCAGAAGCAACAACATCAGTAACCTTTTTATCAACGACATTACCATTACCGTCAACAACATCCTCAGTAGTAACAGTAGGTTTTTCTGATGCAACCTCTTTATCTTCTTCTAAAGTGTATAAATCAAAAGGGAAATACCTTACATCAGTTGACTGAATCATATTATTACTAGCACTTTGCATAATATCCGAATCAGAGAATAAAGTATCTGGATCAGGTACATGATAGAGGAACACAGTTACATAAAGTTTTGCGCTAGTAACAGAATACTCTGTATATTTATCTAAACTTGAACCGCTAGAATTTGGCACAAAACAAGTCAAATAGTCCAATGCCTCAAGCATAGAAACCCCCTGAGTAAGTGCGCCAATATCACCATTTAAATAGACTTTATCGTTAAGATAACCACCTCTATGTTTATTAAGACTAAAAGTATCTTCTTTTGAATCTGTATGTGTAAAAGTCCGTCCCTTACCATCACGATAAGCAATGTCTACATTATAAATTACTTTACAACTAAACATCTCAGACGTATCTTTCATCAATGGACATGAATAATCATATTGAAATGAAAATGCATAACGACTTTTGTTATCATTTGAACCAACACGAGCAACCTTACATGTCATTGAATCCCAATAAAATGATTCTGCTGGATAAGTCGGCTTATCAACATAATCTGGATCTGAATTATCAGCAAGACTTGTGTCACCTTCTAAAAACTTCTTACAATTTGAATAATCAGTGATTGAACCACTCAAATTTTCAGCACACTTCACAAGCGGTATATTAGTAGCAACTAATTTATAACGGCTAATATTAGACGGTTGAACCCTAAAGCGAAAATTATTAATTCCTAAAGACTTATCAGTTCCAAAAGATGAATCGCTATTAGTTTCTGTAAAAGTAAACCCACCAAATCTATCATTCCAATCTGCATAATTCATAATTTGAACACTACCCATACAACCAACATTAGAATTTGTATAAACACGAGCATATTCAGAAAGATTATAATAATATACAGAAGAAGTAGTTTCATAAGCACTATACCCCATACATATAGAAGAACCCTTTGGAACCCAAAAAAACATTTGTTCTAAATAACCAGAACTACCATCGGTAGGACGCTCATACAAAACAAAATACAAATCAAGACCACTTAAATCAACACCGACAGAGGATAAAAAGCTATTAAATTTTTTCTTTACCGAATCAGTAGCAGATACAGGCATTCCAGAAGCATCAAAACAATGACCAGTACACTCATAAGATGCAGGCGAAGAGCAAAAATCACTACCACATATATAATCTGATTGCTCAAAGTAATACCCATTTTTTGTAACATACTGAGAACCATGTAAATATTTTGAAACCCCGGAATTAGAAGCATAAACAAACAAACGTGGACACACGTAACTACAAAACAACAACAATATAGAAACAAATACAGCTACAACAATATTTAATTTGCTTATTCTTTTTAATCTTAGCTTCATTTAATATCTCCTTATCAAAAAGCATAAAAAATAGGGGTATGCCCACACCCTATCATATTGTTTCTTTACTTCACAGAACGCTTAATCTTCCTGAATGCAGCCGCACCAGCACCAACTACACCAACACAAAAGATAACCATAAGCGCCGCATTATCACCAATACCAGTAAGAACAGTACCCATCACTGTCATAAGGTTAGTGACACCAGTTGTAATATCTGCAATCTTCATAATTACATACTCCCTTCCACTACTTTACTGATCTTGCGATCTTCTTAAATGCACCAGCACCAGCACCGACTACACCGACACAAAAGATTACCATAAGTGCGGCATTGCTACCTATTGATGTAAGTACAGTTCCCATAACACCCATGAGGTCTGTAATGCCTGTAGTGATCTGCTCCATCGTCATATGCTTCACCCCCTTTCAGATTTATTTAAAAACCCACAAAGGGGGGGAATTTACGCGATATAAAACAGAAAAGTATTGAAGAATCTAAAAAATATTTTTTAAGAATTCTTCTCACCGCCTTTAGCCACTGCATCTGCATCAATAACTTTTAACTTTTTATCTACTATGTCAAAATGAACACGTACCTTTGAAAAAACAGGCACTTTAAGAAGATTATTCCTCTCTCCGCAAGTTACCTCAAAACTCTTAGCTCCATTGGTAAGACCAATGACATAATACTTGCCCTGTTCATTACCTTCCTTGTCAACAATTACCTTTTCTTCCTGTGCGATCTTCATTAGATCCAAACTAAATAAAAAAGCCATATTATTACCATCCTTTCAACTTGTCGTTATACCCTTATATATTCTTTAATCCTGTCCGCATAAGGGCATTTACACGGACAGGATACAAACAGGGGAATGTTCAACTCTCTGAACATCTGTTTGTTACACTATTATTGTAAATTAACAATACGAAATATTGTCTCTGATATTACTTGACATAACATCTTAAAAATATTAAACTTAAATAGTTGTATTCTTGTACAATGAAAACTTAATAAGGAGGTGCTCCTGTGAATTCACCAATAGTATGGGGAATAATCGCTGTTGTTGTAGTTGCACTGCTTGTTGCTACATGGTTTATCGCTATTGCATATCGCAAGAACATAGTAGAGACCAAGATAGGAAGAGCAGAGTCACAGGCAAGAGAGATTATTGACGAAGCTCAGAAGACCGCCGAGGCTAAGAAGCGCGAGATACTGCTTGAGGCAAAGGAAGATTCCCTTAAGACACGTAATGACCTTGAAAAGGAAGTAAAGGACAGACGTGGAGAACTTTCACGTATGGAGAAGAGAATTCTTGCACGTGAAGAGAATCTTGATAAGAAGACTGAGGCAGTTGAGAAGAAGGAAGCTAGTTTAGCTAACAAGGAAAGCGCGCTGGACAAGCAGAAGGCTAAGGTTGAAGAGTTACAGGCGAAACGTTTACAGGAACTTGAAAGAATTTCAGGTTTGACCTCTGAACAAGCAAAAGAATACTTATTAAAGACTGTTGAAGATGAAGTAAAGCATGAAACAGCAGTTATGGTCAAGGAATTAGAAACCAGAGCTAAAGAAGAAGCGAACAAGAAGGCGAAGGAGTATGTTGTCAATGCAATACAGAGATGTGCGGTTGATCATATCTCAGAGACAACGATCTCATTAGTTCAGTTACCTAACGACGAGATGAAGGGTAGGATAATTGGTAGAGAGGGTAGAAATATTCGTACCCTTGAAACTCTCACAGGCGTAGATCTTATCATAGACGATACTCCTGAGGCAGTTATCTTATCAAGCTTTGATCCGGTAAGACGTGAGGTAGCAAGAATTGCACTTGAGAAACTCATCGTGGATGGTAGAATCCATCCAGCCAGAATCGAAGAGATGGTTGAGAAAGCGCAGAAGGAAGTTGAAAACATGATGCGCGAGGAAGGTGAAGCTGCTACTCTTGAGGTAGGAATTCACGGAATCCATCCAGAGCTGGTAAGACTTCTTGGAAAGTTGAAATTTAGAACAAGCTACGGACAGAACGCATTGAAGCACTCTGTTGAGGTAGCTCAGTTGTGTGGTTTGTTGGCCGGAGAGATAGGTGTCGATATCAAGGTTGCAAAGCGTGCTGGATTACTCCATGATATAGGTAAATCACTTGATCATGAGATGGAGGGTTCACATGTTCAGATCGGTGCAGATCTTTGTAGAAAGTACAAAGAGTCAGCGCTTGTTGTCAATGCGGTAGAATCACATCACGGTGATGTTGAGCCTGAGTCATTGATAGCACTTCTGGTACAGGCTGCAGATACAATTTCTGCTGCAAGACCGGGAGCAAGAAGAGAGACCTTGGAGACTTATACTACAAGACTTAAGAAGTTAGAGGATATTGCTAATTCTCATAAGGGTGTAGATAAGACATTTGCTATTCAGGCAGGTAGAGAAATTCGTGTAATGGTAGTTCCTGAGCATGTAAGCGATTCTGATATGGTATTGCTGGCTAGAGATATTGCAAAGCAGATCGAAGACGAGCTTGAGTATCCTGGACAGATTAAGGTAAATATTATAAGAGAGTCACGCGTGACAGATTACGCAAAATAAAAATTAGGGTTTGTAGAGATGATCTACAAACCCTTTTTATGATTTGTCATATACAGTTTACCATTCTTATGCATGACAAACTATAAAACGGGAGGTGAGATTAAAAGATGGAAAAATTCAAGAGGATAAAGACGGAAGTGGCATACAGAGCGCATGTGTTTGATGTATATAACGACTATCTTGAACTGCCTGATGGCAGAGATGTTGTATATGATCTGATAAAGCATCACCCGGGAGCATGCATTCTTCCAGTGAAAGACGATGGATCGCTCATACTGATAAAGCAATACAGGAATTCTATTGATGATATAACCTACGAGGTTCCGGCTGGTTTTATCGATGAGGGAGAGTCTCCTGAAGATGCAGCCAGAAGAGAACTCAGGGAAGAGACAGGGTTTACCGCGAAGGTTGTGGAGTATGTGACTAGAGCAGTTCTGGCTATCGGTACAAGTGATGAACAGACTTACGTGTATATAGGCAGGGAACTTACCAGAGGAATATGTGCATTGGACGAGAATGAATTTATAGAGACCGAGGAGATAGGTCTTGATGATGCACTCAATATGATAAGAGATGGCAGGATAGTGGATTCCAAAACAATAATTGCAATCTACGCATATTGGGGTAAGAAATGCTCCCAAACAAGCAATCACATAATTTGAAACATAGAAAATTCAACTGAAACATTGTCGGAATTAAAAAATGTGAAATATTTTTGAAAAGAATTATGTCAATATCTAGTATACATAATTTGATCGCGCACCGCATTTTGTACTTTTATTAAAAATGCCGTGAAGCCTTGATTTTACTTGTTAAAATAGTGTTTGATTTTATTTACATTTGTATTTATAATATAATTCAGTCTACATAACTAAGGGGATAAATTAGTGGAACAATACATAGACAGATATGTTGATTATTTAAGAAATGTAAAAAAATCCAGTGAGAATACTGTTGCATCATATCGGAGAGATCTGATAAAATTCTACAGGTATTTTGACGAGAAGGGCATAACGAGGATTGATGATATTAATGAAACTTATATCACTTCGTATGTGTTGGAAATGGAGAAACAGGGGATGTCCATGGCTACGGTGTCACGTAACATTGCATCCATAAAGTCATTCTATGCCTATCTCATGAGGGAGAGGATAGTGAATGATGATCCAACGGAGAATATCAAGCCTCCGAAGATCGTGAAGAAGGTTCCTGAGACGCTTACCATAAGTGAGGTGAACAAGCTTCTCGACCAGCCTACCAACAAGACTCCAAAGGAGATCAGGGATAAGGCGATGCTGGAGCTGTTGTATGCTACAGGAATACGTGTTACAGAGCTTGTGACATTGAAACTCACGGATGTCAACATAAAGCTTGGGTTCATTGAGTGCCACGACGGCGACAGGGTGAGGACTGTTCCGGTTGCGGAGGTTGCTCAGAGAGCCCTCAGCAGATATATTACTGAGGTGCGCGATGATATGAGTGGAGGCAGTGATTATCTGTTCTTCAACTGCAAGGGTGCACCTATGACGAGACAGGGATTCTGGAAGATAATAAAGTATTATGCGGCTAAGGCCGGCATAGATAAGGATATAACACCTCATATGATAAGGCATTCATTTGCCTCACATATGTTGGGGAATGGAGCGGATATAAAGTCTGTTCAAGAGATGCTTGGACATGTGGATATTGCGACAACCCAGATATATCTTACAAATAAGCAGAGTAAGCTCAAGGAAGAATATGCAAAGGCATATCCGAGGGCCTAACAAATAACTTATAAACTAAGGAGACAATTAAATCATGGAAAACAATTACTACGTTCCGGCACAGATCATTGAGAATAATCTCAAGGGTGCTGTTGGAAAGGCAAATCTCAAGCTGTACAAGATGATCATGATGGGATTCTTTGCAGGAATGTTCATTGCGATAGGAGCTGAGGGATCAAACCTTGCGGTGCATACGGTGGACAATTTCGGACTTGCGAAGACTCTTGCAGGATGCATATTCCCTGTAGGACTCATGATGTTATCGATTATCGGTGCAGAGCTGTTTACCGGAAACTGTATGATGATAACAGCGGTTATTGATGGTAGGATAAAGCTTGTGCAGATGCTCAAGAACTGGGTTATTGTATATCTCAGCAATATGCTTGGATCAGTTGTGACTGCAGCTCTTATATATGGAAGCGGTCAGTTTGATAATTCAGCAGGCGGCCTTGGCGCTTATACCATCAAGGTGGCTATGGGTAAGACAGGCCTTGATTTTTGCAATGCGTTCATGTCGGGAATAATGTGTAATGTTCTCGTGTGCATCGCGGTTCTCATGTCATCTTCGGCTAAGGATATAATTGGAAAGCTGTTTGCATGCTTCTTCCCGATAATGGTATTCGTCGTGTCAGGTTTTGAGCACTGCGTTGCAAATATGTACTATATACCTGCAGGTCTGATGGCTGCATCAAACAGCAAGTACGTGGACAAGGCATGCGAGCTCTATGGATATACCGCACAGCAGATAAGTGACCAGCTCACAGTGGGACATTTCTTCAGTAAAAATCTCCTCCCTGTAACGCTTGGTAATATCATCGGCGGTGGTCTGATAGTGGGAATTGGACTTTACATCATCAACAAGCCTAAAAAGGTGGAAGAGTAGAATCTGGCGCCAGACTTATAGGCAACAAGGTCAGAATGATGGACTGAATAAATGATGGAATGAAAAATAAGATAGATAAATAAAAAACAGATATGGCATGATTTGAGGAATCACCCCTGGATCATATCACATCTGTTTTTTATTATTTACATTTTATCGCATTATTGTTTGTCGCAATTTTCAGTTTGTTTGACAATTACTTATAAAAGTCAATTATCTTGTCCATTCTGGATGACATATTCTCAAATATAAGATCAAGGATCGTCAGG
>ERZ779669.1183-NODE-1183-length-12597-cov-5.690799_pt1 | contig 12597 bp, 10 predicted proteins | sample MGYA00511372_ERZ779669 | MGnify/ENA primary metagenome ERZ779669 (study PRJEB29588, sample SAMEA1967891) | human gut metagenome | biome: human gut; feature: human-associated habitat; material: faeces | place: Denmark | collected 2008/2010 ... | reverse complement strand
TTTGAATTACTGTTACTTCCCACCCTCCTTATTGGGGGTGGGAAACTTTAGTAAATAAAAACGGCTCAATATATAAATGAAACCGGCACAATATATAAATAATGTGTGGAAAGAGAAAAGTATTCCTCTGCGTTATGGAAAATCCGAAATAGGCGTCTTTACTACGCTTTACGATGGCCGGAATAAGCCATGCGGGGATTGGTCTTATACGCAAACCATCACTGAACACTGGAAAACCTACCGAAAGGACGGAGTGATATAAACCCAAACCGTACGAAGTTCGGATAATAATAAAGCGATATCGCAACGACAATTAATTCACCTTCCCGCAACTGACATACTCCACCCGCAATCGCGGCATATACCTCAGGCCAATCGTATAAATTCCTTCCGCCCCGTTTCTCATACCTTATACCGTCACATTTTAAGGAAACCCGAAAGACGAACTTACAATTTTTCTTGACAAAATTTTGACAAAATATTTTCGCGAAAGAGATGTAAAGGAATGTTAAATCACGCATAATACAACCTGTTTTGCATCATACCGCATCGTGATATACCCCGAACCGTAGTCCGTAAAAGTCCGTTTTGCTTTCCGATATTGCCCATTTCGCAGTGCGATTAAGCCCATTTCATGGTGCGATATGGCCTATATTAGCCTCCGAAATGGGTCATTTCGTAATGCGAAATGGGGCATATTGCAAAACGATAAAATACCTCTTAAACATAAATCATTGATATTCAATATCATACAAAAACCTCTTATTTTTCGCGTATTTGCGTCCAAAGACGACTCGGTCTGCAAATACGCGCTTATTTTTCGGGGTATATCAGAAAACTGAGACGGAAAAATCAAAATCTGCTTTCAATCTGAAAGTTGCCCATATCGTTCTTTATCCTGCACAAGAAAACAACTCTTATCAGTGGTTTTATACTGTTTTATTCAGTCTCGGAAAATACTTATAATATATTGAAATCGCGACCTTTCCATTGAAACACCTGCTCACAGAAGTTCTATTGAGCCATAACCTGCGGATGATATAATGATAATGCGCTGACCATATTATGATATGGTGAACACAGAATTATGATAATGTGAGCACAGAATTATGATAATGTGAAAAACGAATGATGATATTGTGAGCACCATATTATAATATCGCGCGCTCCGGACACGCGCCCCCGCCATCATTTCAGCATCACTATGCGCCGCAGTATGAGGTTCTTGTATTGCCTCTTCATGTCGTCGGGCACAAACGAACGGTCTATTATCTCGAACCATTTCGTGATGGCGCGGCTGAATCTCTTTGCCATATTGTCTATCACCTTCTCGTCGATGCCCGACGCCGTTATCGACTTTATGAAATCCGAACGGTGCAGCTTGCGCTTCTTACCGTTGAGCGTGAGGGCCAGTTCCTCGGGGTCGTCGGGCATGATGAGTGCCGTAGCCACCATGTCGTAGGCCGGAGTGAGCGTATATCCCATGCCCATGTTGTTGTAGAGCGAGAAGTTCTTGAGGTGCATGTCGGCGTTTCCGGTTATCCACGAGAACACCACCACCTCCCAGAAGTTCACGAGGTCGAGCTTCGGAGCCGACGAATACTTCTTTATCGCCTTGGCTATCTGCTCGTACGAACCTTTATATTTATATTCCGTCAGACGTTCCGTGAGCTGGCACATGTCCTCCATCGGCACCTTTGCGCCCGTCTCCGTACGGTCGACACGCCTCGTGATGTAGCACAGCTCGCCGTCGCTGAAGCGTATCAGACTATGCGGCACCACGTTTATCTTCACCGCCTCGGCCAGGTGCATAGTGAGGTCCTCCAGCTCGGGCAGCGCCCTGTACGTTCCCGTCTGCGGCTTGAGGATGAACCGTCCCCACAGCCCCACGATGGTGAAACGGTCGGGCTGGTTGCGCCCGCCCTTGTCTATGTCGAGCGAGAGCTTGGCCTGCACACCCGTCAGAGTGCTCTGACTGCGCACCACCTGCCGCGCCAGGTCGCCCAACTGCGAGCGGACGTAAGGCAGCGACGGCGCCTCGCGCGTACCGAAAAACTTGCGTGCGCACGCCGGATGATAGTCTGTCTGCCCGTCCTTCAGCGGTTTATAGCAATGCAGGCATATTCTTTTAGAGTCGCAGTCCATGATTGTTGTCTTTTATAAAATACGTTCCCGGTCCGCCGCATGGTCAGAAGCGATGCGCCGCCGGAGTCATTCCTCGTCCTTTTCGGGTATCACACTCACCGCCCCTATGCAGTCCTTGCAGCACACCATGAGCAGCGACATGCGGTCGCGCTGGTTTATCTTCCAGCTCCTCTCGGCTATTCCGAGCAGCCAACCCTCGGGTATCAGTCCGTCGAAGAAGGGGAACAGCACAGTGTCGTGATACGGTTCGTCGGTCAGCGGAAGCGTAAGGCTCACGGCCTCAGCATCGTCCGAAGCAAGAAACTCACGGTCGTAACAGAACGTGAAACCGTTTTCGTCCTCCGTCAACCGCCCTGCGAGGCGGTCGTAAAGATAAATAAGCGCTGTCTTCATACTCACTGATGTGTCTTAATATTCATGTTCCGGCAGTCATTTCTCGCGTGCCCGGCCCTCGCCTCCTATCTCCACGGCACCCACCTGCCGGCCGAAAAGGCTCAGCACCTGGTTTATCTTGTCCATGCGCAAGGTCTGTTTGCCCTGTTCCAACTCACGTACGAAGCGTAGCCCCACGCCCGACTTGTCGGCCAGGTCCACCTGCGTGAGGTTGAACTTCTTTCTCATCTCTTTCACAAAAGCGGCTATTTCCCTGTCTTCCATTTTATACCCGTTTGGGTACAAATATACAAATTAAACACATTCATTATACCTTTTAGGGTATAATTTTATTATTATTTTTAATTATTATACCCTATCGGGTGCATTATTCATAAACGAATGCATAAATAGAACCGCACATAGCCCGAACAAAACATAATAAAACACCAGCCAGCTTGCGACACTCCTATACGTGTAACTCCATGCTTTGCAGTTCTGCTTTGGCTTACATTTTATACGAACAAAAAACATCTACATACTCCGGATGCATCCCTCTCTTTACATTTATTTATTCTCCCTCGTGCCCACTCCATTCGTACTCTCCCTTTTCTTCATGCTTCAGCCTGTTCCAACCCACTCCCTTCTTATTTCCTCCACGTTCTCCATCACCATCCATTCAATCCTTTTCTCATTTATCCCTCCACACACAACAACACCCGTTCCACCGCCATAAATGAATAAATATACACTTCTGAAAGTAAAAAATTTTGACAAATATTTTTCGCAAAAGAGAAGTTAACGAATCTTAAATCGGTGAATTACGAGGCGTTTTTCAGGTTCCGGCGGAGCGTTTTAGAGGGGGTCGCTCTGCGAAATGGCCCGTTTTGCAGTCCGATAAAGCCCATTTCAGGGCACGATATAGGCTTTATGGCAGGCCGAAATGGGCTCTTTTGCAAGGCGAAATGGGCTCTTTTGCAAAGCATCGGGAGGCGGATGAAAGTACGCATAAGCGTAACCAGTATGATTATCAGCACTTTACGCAAACCTCTCAAAACTCGCGTATTTGCGTCCAAACGTGCTCTTGCCCACAAATATTCAATTCTCACGCAGTTGAGCATCAGCCGTGTTGCATAAATATACAGTCGTGAGTGTATATTTATACAGAACCGGACGGTGTATGAACACGGCGTTGTCTCCCCGTTTTCGCGCCTCGCTCACCGCCCATATCCCGGCAGACGGACAAGCCACGAAGCCCCGTACCGACCGCCGCAAGACAAAAAAGCCGTAAGGAAAACCATCCCTGCGGCTATATGATAGGGCGCGACAAGCCTAAGCCTGCACGTCTGACGTCATTCCAACGGTCACAACCGACAGCGTGCTGCCGGCATCAGCCGACCGTGCTTCCACCTTCCTGCACTTCTCAGTCTTGTGTTCGCGGGCGCTTCTCACCTTCTCGCAGTACTCACCCCATGTAGGAATGGTCAGGAAGATAAAGGCGAGCCACACAACGACACCCGCTGCTCCTACAGCCACACTGCTGTATCTGTGGTAGAGACATGCCATCGCAATCGCCAGACCCCAGCCGAGAACAATCGACATGGAGTACACAGGATAATCATCGACATACACCGGTCCCATAAGAATGAAGAAAAAGAAGAGCCATCCGCACACCAAAGCCAAGGCATGGCGACGCTCGTCAAGACCTTTGCGACGCACGTAGCGCATTCGCAACAGAACTATCGCAGCAAGCACAATTCCGGGAAGCGAATAAACCACATCCACATTGTGCACAAGAAACGAGAGCGTGGACAGCATCAGGGCTGCCAACATCATAAAGAAAGAAAGTATGTATCCTTTCATAGGCAGATATGTTTTATGGGGTTAATATATGTGGGTTGTCTTTTTATCCGGTTCTTATTCCGCTGCCGTCGGCCGTATTTGCCTGTGCCGTTTGTAGCCGTACCGGACGCAGGATGCGCCATGCGACAGTTCGGGAACGGCAGTTTCATGATGCTGCACAACGGTATGCAAATTACAGACCGTATCGTTTTCAGTGCAATTTAGCAAAACATCCTCACATAAACAAAAAAAAAGCGACAATCTGAAAGTATTAAGACAAATTAACTTATAATACACTTTCACCCGCCTTCACCGTCGTACAATCAGCTGTGCACGGCTGTGCTGTGTCACCGCCGGTTCTCCTCCACCGCCTCGCGCAGCACTCCCGCCACCTCACGGGAGCACCGTTCGTCGTTGAACAGCCGCTCGGCCAACCTGCGTCCGCGGCGTCCCATCTCACGCGCCTTGTCGGAATGATCCGTTATGTAGCGCACAGCTTTCTCCCATCCGTCCACATCATAGTAGGGCACAGTGATGCCGCAGCCCTCCGCATCGAAATCTACCGGTATCTGCGGATTGCGGCTACAGATGACGGGCAGGCCGAGAGCGAGAGCCTCAACAACCGTAGTAAGGCCAACGGTGTATTTGGTCTCCTTGCAGCATATCACCACACAGGCAGCGCGGTCCACCTTCATACTGAGCTCGTAGGGACACAGACCGTTGACGTAGTGCACCGTGATGTTCTCCGCCGGAGGATTGGCGGCGAACACTTCCTCGTAGTTCACGCCGCCGGTGTTGCGTCCGGTGTATATGTCGAGACGTGCTCCGGTGCGGTTGAATGCCTTCACGAGCGTCGGCATGTCGCGCAGTTCCTTGCCCGTGGATATGAATCCCGTGCGCTCATGAGTGCCTGCCGCCATCACACGGTCGTAGAATCTGAGGTCTGCTCCCCAGTGTCCGAGCACCAGACGTTCGGGACGTGCCTTGGGCGAACGCAGCGAGTCGTCGATGAGTTTCTGCGAGAAGAATATCATGCGGTCGAACCCACGGTAGAACAGACGGCCGAAACGCTCGCGCCACATACTCGGCGATGTGATGACAGGCTGATGGTGCCATATCACGACAGGACGTCGGAACAGACGCAGGGCACGCAGAAGGACAATGAGCTCGAGTCCGCGGTAATGCGTGGCATACACGGCGTCGAAATGCTCGCGCGAGGTAAGTATGAGCCAGGCATTGCGCAACATCATGCGCCAGCGCGGCAGTCCGAGGCGCGAACGGTGCCAGACCACCTCAATGCCGTTGGCAGGCAGTCCTGTCGCTCCGTAAAGGAAATGCGCCGGAAATTCTCCTTTCTCCATGCGTTTGCGTATATACGCTATGTCCTGTGTGTGATAAAAATATACTTTCATGCCTTTTATGTGTATGCCGCGTGAATGTTTCTTTTAAATAATAAGGTGCAGACGGGTGGATATAAAACTTTCCTCCACTTTCCCGAGTGCAGCTTGTCTTTTGCAAAGATAGTGCAAACGAGCGGAAAGAAAGCTCGCTTTTGCTTTCCCGAGCGCAGCCTATCTTATGCAAAGATAGTGCAAACGAGCGGAAAGAAAGCTCGCTTTTGCTTTCCCGAGTGCAGCCTATCTTATGCAAAGATAGTGCAAACGCTCTTTCCGACAAAACAAAACCCTTTGTTTTTGGCCTCTCCCCACCCTTGCCTCATTGTTGTAACAGCGCGTTCATCAGTCCCCGGATAGGGAAAAGCCTAAACGTTGTGGGCTTTTCCCTACTGCATTTTAGGGATATCATTTTGCAGGAGCCATATATTATTCCCATCTTTGCATCAGACAAACAACACAGGGTATGCACAGAGCGGACAACCGTTCACCCTACCGGATTTATCCGGACAAGGCAGCAGACCTGCGATTGACAACATGTCACAAATGGTTATAAACCGTTATCAAAACGTAATCGGATTAAACCATACGAGAGAAATAACATCAAACTAATAACAACCACAAAAAACTTACGATTATGAAAAAGGTTATGATTTACATGATGGCAGCATTGATGAGCCTCGCATGCACAGACTCTTTCGCACAGCCGCACAAGCCTAAGAAGGCAAAGAAAGTAAAGAAAGTTGAAGTGGTTGCACCGAGCCACAGAACATTCGGAAGCAGAACCATAAGCGTAATACCTTCAAAAAGTATATACGTCAGCTTCAACGGACTGCAGTTCATCTACGACGAAGGTGGCAGATACTACCGCAAACTCGCGCCGTCAAGATATGAGATAGTGCGCCCGCCGATAGGTCTTCTCGTCGAGAAGATATACAAACCGAAGACTGTCAGACGCAACAAGGAGAAACTTTATCTTTCAGACGGAGTGCTGTATAAGAAGGTGAAGACACGGCACGGAAAGATGTATAAGGTGGTGGGGTTTGTCTGATACATGATTACGGCAGACGTTGACATATGAGATTGTGAGTTCATTGATGAAAGATGATGAGGATGTGCCCTTACGGGTGCATCCTCATCCGTTATATACAGCTATGGCGTATGCTGCGTTATGCGTTTGTTTGCGGTCTTGTCCTTATGCTTGTTCCGCTTCCGACGCTTGTTGATGTAGAGCGCGACACCGGTCCACGGGAGGGTCATGCCGAAGAGAGAGGCAACGAATATGATGACGCGACCGCCCTGTCCGGCTATGCCTCCGGTGTGTATGTCATAGTTCATACGGCGCAGACGGTCGGCAAGACCCTTGTCGGCATACTTTCCGTGATATGCTCCTTCGGGGGTGATTTCCTTAAAAGTGTAGCGGTCGAAAGACATGCGGTCAGCGTCATAATATACAAGCCGGTCGCGCTGAGCCACCACTACGAGAGCCGAGGTCTTGTCTGCCGTGTCGGGCAACGACACCATCATGAGGCGCGGTGAGGACATTGTTCTGTACAGACTGTCTGTGAGCATGTCAGCACGGGTGATGTCGAATGTGGCGGATGAGCCGCCGCCGTCTTTTTGAGAGAGGACGGCTGTGGTGTCCGACTGTGCCAACCGCCACGGCACCTCGCTCTTCCCTCCGGATGTCAGGGCATATATGCCGTCGCCCCACCAGTCAATCGCCCACACCATACCTGTCATGGCGATGACTATGAGCGGCGGCGCGGCGTAGAATCCTATTACGTTGTGAAGGTCGTAAAGCCGTCGTGACAGTCGGGTGCCGGCGTTCCACTTCGGCAGAAGAGCCGCTCTGAGCGCACGGCGGTTCTTCGGCCACCAGAGCACAAGTCCGGAAATGAGGGTCAGGAAGAACAGCAGGGTGGCGTAGCCTACTATCGGGCGTCCTATGCTTACGGGCAGCCAGAGCGAGTAATGACCCTCACCTATGAAGCTCCATATGTCGTGCTGCGGCGTGTGGCGCACGTCAAGGATTCGTCCTTCGGCGGCATCCAGACTCACTGAGGTCACTCCCGAGCTGTCGCGGAATGCCACCTCTACAACTCCTTCGGGCGTGTAGGTGACCGATTCGGGCTGTCTTTCTCCGATGACGGCTGACGAGCGGGCGACGGCAACCGACGGACGCATGAAGCCGTGAGCCTTCGTGTGTGACGCCACGGATACTTTCCCGTCAATCCATCCGTTGAGCTTGAACGCCCAAACACAGCCCGTGAGACATACGATGAAGACTATCAGCCCCGTCACAAGTCCCACCCACAGGTGCAGTTTATAGGCAATCTTGCGTATCTTCATTACATTTAACGCCTTTGTTACGGTTTTTATTTGATATCATCTTATGCTTGTCCGGTGTGCATAATCAGAAACGGTACTCCGCACCTATGGACACATTGAACAGCCGCTGGGGCGACACCGTGCTCCATCCGTTGTAATATTTCTTGTTGAGCAGGTTGTCTGCCTTGAGCGAAATGGTGTAGCGGTCGCCGGTGTACGACAGGAGTCCGTTCACGACAACATATCCGGGCAATGCGAATGTGCCTGTGCTGCGCCTGTTGAGAATCTTGTTCTCGCTTGCGGCGTTGCCTCCCAGACCCACCGACCAGCCTTTCAGCGCACCTGTGAAGAAACGGTAGCTTGCCAACAGGTTGAACATGTGAGCCGGTCCGGCGCTCTCCGACCGGCGTCCGAGATAGTCGCCGTCGGCGGCGTCCTTGGTAATCTTGTTGTCGTTGTAGCTGTATCCCATGATGACGTTGAGCCCTGTCAGCGGGTTGGCTGTGAGGCTCAGCTCCACGCCTTTGCTCCTTTCCACGCCACCCTGGATGGTGTTGAGCGGGTTGTCGGGGTCGGTCATGCTGCGGTTGCCCACACGTATGTCATAGTAGCTTGCCGTGAGTGTGAGCCGCTCGTCCCACAGATTGGCTTTCACTCCAGCCTCCCACTGGTTGGCATGTTCGGGGTCGAGCACCTTCGTTTTCACGAACTTGCCGTCCTTGTCATACACTGATACAGGGTCGTTGTTGGTGAAGCCGTTCATGTAGTTGGCAAACAGCGATAGCCTGTCGGGCAGGGGCTGGAACACCAGTCCGAGCTTCTGGGAGAACGAAAGCTGGTCTTTCACTTCCTCCGTTGCGTACATGGAGCCTCCCGAATAGTTGTCAAGGCGCAGTCCGACGAGTGCTGACAGGTGGCGTGTGATGTCTATCACGTCAGACACATACACTCCGTAGATGGTCACCTTAGCCCTGCTTTGTGTGGCGTTGCCTTCTGCCACGAGCTTGTCTATGGCAGATGCCGTAAGCACACCTGTGTCGCTTCCGTCCGCTAAAGACACTTCTCCGTTTGCCACCCACGGGTTGGCGTTGTTCACAATGTTGCGCTGCAGGAAGTCGGCACCGGCAAGAAAGCGGTTGCGTACGGTGCCGAAGCGGTGGTCGGCATTGAAGTTCTGCTGTATGTTTATTGCCGAGGAAGTGGAGTTGACCTTAGATGCGTAGCGTGTGAAGAGCTGAGACGACTGGTTGTTCCAGAGGTAAGTGTAGTAGCCGTCGCTCCCTGCTATGCTGCTCGACACTATTGTCTGAGAGCTCCAATGGCTGTTGATGTTGTACAAAGCCTGCGCCTGCAGCCCGAAAGTGGGATTGCTTATGGTGAGCTCATCGCTTGTGAAGCTCCTCTTGTATGCCGCGTCGAAGAGTCTGGTGTCCTTGAACTGCACATCCGACGAGCGGTAGAGAAACATCATTGGAGCGACTGCGCGCTTGGGTGCGTAGTATTCGGCGTTGACAAGAAACGTCAGACGGTCGCTCGCGTCGAAGCGGAAGGATGGCGCGATGAACAGCGACCGGCTGAAACCGGCGTCCTGAAAGCTGCGCTGATAGTGGTAGGCTGCGTTGACACGCAGGTGTGCCTTGCTGCTGAGAGGGGTGTTCACATCGGCAGTGAACCTGTTCAGTCCGTGGCTGCCTGTCATATATCCCACGCTGCCTCCGAAACTGTTGTAGGGTGTCTTGGTCACTATGTTAGACCTCCGTAACTTATGAGGTTGCCTCCGTATAGAGTGCCCGACGGACCTTTTATCGCTTCTATCTTGGCAACGTTTGCCGGGTCGAGAGCTCCGTTGCTCAGACCAGCCACACCGTTGATGATGGTGGGCTGTACGGAGAATCCGCGCATGGTGTAATATTCTCCTCCGTCGCTCTGTCTGCCGGTGCTCTCCCACAGACGCTGTACGCCCGGGACATTCTTCAGAGCGTCATTGAGATTCGTGACGAGCTGTTCCTTCAGAAGCGCGCTGCTCACCGTCTGATAGACTTGGGGATTCTCGAGGTCGCCGAGCTGCATCTTCGCCACGGTGTGGCTTGTCGGTGAGGCAAAGCGGTTGCGCATGCTGGCAGACACCTCCACCTCTTTCAGGCTGTATATGTTCATAGTGTCCACTGTGTTGGGAGCGTCTTTGTCTTCTGCATTCTCCGCACCGGCATGCAGGAATGCGGCGAGCGCGACAAGCAGAGGCAAAATGCGGATAGGGCATGTGTGTGTTTTGAAGAGTGTTGTGTGTTTTGTGTGTGATTCCATATGAATAAGTTTGTCGTTGTATTGTTATTATACCTTATACAAAAAAGCACTCTTCCGATGCGTCCGTGCGCGTCTGAAGAGTGCTGCAAAGTTAAGGTACGGGCTTATAACAGACAATACCCAATAATTATGATTTGTATGAGTCGTCATACAGGAAAATGCCGCGTGGAGCCACAAGTTAAGGTAATGGCATGCGGGGTGGCATCCTGTATGGGGCTTGTTGCGGTGCGGGCAGAGGTCTGCCGTGCCTGGAACGTCAGTTTGTTATCTTGAAACCGATGAAGTATGTGCGCGGCTGCACCGGACCGTAAAAGTATCCCGAGTCGCGGAAACCGCCTTTGTCGAGGTCTTTCTGGAAGGCGTTGAGCATGTTCTGCACACCTCCGTTGAGCTGCAACTTCACATGATCGCTAAGCACGAAGGTATAGTTCAGCTTGAGATTCAGCTCGAAGAAGTCGGGCGTATGCACGAGTTCGTCCTTCGTGATGTAACTATACTCATATCCGGCAGGTATCTCCGAGGCGTCGGGAGCTATGTGCGGCACACGCATACGGCCAGTATAGACACCCGAAAGCGAGAAGTCGAAGTTGCGGAACGGCGCACTCGTGAGTGTGAAATAGCCATAGCAATCGGGCGTGCGGGGCATGTATTTGGTAGGAGCGACGTCGGGATCCTCGCTCCAACTTTCCTTTTCGGCGTAACGGCTGCGCTGCACCGTGAAGCCGGCCTGCAGCGAAAGGCTGGAGCCATGAGCCAGTTTACCGTCGAAGTTAAAGCCATATACACGCGCACCGTTGCCGTTACGGCGTTCCTTTATTATATTTCCGGCATCGTCGGTGCCTGTCTTCTCGAGAACAAATACATCGTCGAGGCTTGTATAAAAGGCTTCCACAAGCAAGTTTGCCTGCCAGTGACCGAAGCTGAACGTGCGGTCTATCGACCCGCTGAAGCTGTTGGAGCGTTCAGGTTTCAGTCCGTCGGCCAGCTTTATGAGCACTCCCTCGCCTCCGACAGCCGTCACGTGGAGGTCTTCGTCGTATGCCTGCGGAGCACGGAAACCTGTCGACCACGTGAGGCGCGCCTGCAGTTTGTCCGACGGTTTGTACATAAGGTTGACGCGCGGACTGAATATCGGATTGTCAATAAGATTGTGCTTGTCCACACGGAACCCTGCCAGCAGCGTGAAACGGTTTATCTTCCACTCGCTCTGGACAAATCCGCCGCCGATGCGCACGTCCTGTCTCATGTCGCGGTTGTAGCCGAGCATGACGTCGTGTAATGAGTTGCTCTGATACTCAATGCCCGAAGTGAAGACGGCAGGAGCGAAGAGCAGGCGTTCGAAATTGCCAGTGTACATTGCTCCGGCAACCCATGTCAGGTCGTTGGTCTTGCCGTATGCGTCGGTGTTCTGCTGCGCACCGTAGTAGCTGTTGCGGTCGGTATGCTGTATGGACGAGTAGAACGACAGTTTGTGCTTGTATGAGTTGAAGAACACATCGTAGGTCAGACCGCCGCTGTTTATCACATGTTTGGTCTGCTCGGTGATGTCTGTCTTGAACGGTTCGAGGTCGAACTTGTTGCCGCCGCGACGGAACTCATTGGTGACATGATACTCTATGCCCAGCCTACTGAACTGCGACGGGCGGTAATATCCGCGAAGTCCGAAGCTGTTCATGTTGAGTTTGCCGAGCTCCGAGAACCCGTCGCCGTCCGCGTCGTACGGATTCCGGTTGCGGTATGACTGATACAGTGCCACGCCATAGGTGTTCTTGTCTGACACGAGCGACGCGTTGGCTCCGAAGTATTGCTCCCACGCCTTGCCGTTCATGTCTGACAGCGTCGATGAAACCTGAAAGGAGTTGTTCACGGGGTCCTTTGTGATGACGTTGATGGTGCCTCCCACTGCGTTGGCTCCGAACAGCGCGGATCCTCCTCCGCGCACAACCTCCACGCGGTCTATCATGTTCACCGGTATCTGTTCAAGTCCGTAGACGCCCGAGAGTGCGCTTACCACAGGACGGCTGTTGATGAGTATCTGTGAGTAAGGGCCTTCCAGACCGTTTATGCGCACCTGAGGGAAGCCGCAGTTCTGGCAGTTGTTCTCCACGCGGAGCCCTGACTGGTAGTTCAAAGACTTGGCGAGGTCGGACGAGTTGACCGCTTCGAAGAGCTTGTTGTTAAGTACGTTCACCACGACAGGTGCGTCGCG
>ERZ779669.1175-NODE-1175-length-12635-cov-6.451272_pt1 | contig 12635 bp, 6 predicted proteins | sample MGYA00511372_ERZ779669 | MGnify/ENA primary metagenome ERZ779669 (study PRJEB29588, sample SAMEA1967891) | human gut metagenome | biome: human gut; feature: human-associated habitat; material: faeces | place: Denmark | collected 2008/2010 ... | reverse complement strand
GTATTGAGAAGAAGGACAGAATCCGAATCTTTATTGAGGATGCATTAAAGAATGCAGACATCTATGTAAATGGTGATAAGGCAACTATTTCGGCTAAGGAGCCAGCAACAAGAATCAATGAAGCACTCGGTAAGCTGGTAGCTATGCAGTATAACAAGCTGACTTATATGGAGACAGCACCGGAAATATCTGATATCGATGCCATATTTAAGAAAGGTGATGGTCAGATGTCTTTACTTGGAACAAGTGACACGACTCCGAACAAATTGGCACTTGAGGAAGTAATTCAAGTAATTGGTCTTAACAATGCAAGACACATGAAGACTTCTTTCAAGGCATTATTAGATAAATTCGCAGCAGCTCCTTATGGTTTCGATGCAAAGGATGTACAGTGGCTTGTGGCAATGCTGTTTAAACAGGGAAGGGTAGCCATGACCTTAAACAGTCAGACATTATCACTGCTCTCAACAGAACCAAAGGATATCGTAAGATACCTGACGAAGAGAGAGTTCGTAGACAGATTGTTAATAGACATCAGAGAAAGAGCAACTGATGGACAGCTTCGTTCTGCCAAAGAAATCATGAAAGATTACTTTGGATTTATGCTGTCAAGTGACGATGATGATACGATTATGCGTCATTTCCAGAAAAGAGCAAACGATAAGGTGGAGTCATACAGTGACATCCTTGTAGAGTATCGTGTCAATCCGAAGCTTCCTTGCAAGTCTCTGATGGAGAAGGCAAAGAACCGATTGGAAGAGATTATCGCAATCAAAGAGCCGGGAGAGTTCTTCAAGGAAATGGGCAGAAAGAGAGATGACTTGCTGGATGATGCAGAAGATACAGCACCGGTATTTGATTTCTTCAGGGGAGACCAGAGAGGAATCTTTGAGACAGCAGTAAAGAATCTGGAGTTCTTTGGAAATAGTAAGACTTATGTTAGCAATCAGGAACTTTTAAAAGTGGTAGAGGACATTACTGCAATCGTAAATGACAGGAATCCGTTTGGTAAGATTCAGAAGCTTCCTGAACTAAATCAGAAATTTGAAAATCTGCATATGGGACTTTTGGAGGAAGAAGCTGCGATCATGGAGCCTCTGGTACATGATGACTTCTTAAAGGTAAAAGAAGTATTGGACAGCAAGCCATTTGCAGAGGTACTAAGACCTAAGATTAACGAAAGATTCAATGAAATCTTTGACAAGTTAAAATGCTCAAATGATATCGCTGCAATCAAGAATATCAAGCTGGAAAGCGATACTTTAAAGATTAAATGTTTAGATGAGATAGACGAATATGAAAGAACACATCAGCCTGCACCAGCACCAGTACAGCCAACACCAACGGTTACACTGGGAGGGGTAGAGCCAGTCACTCCACCTGTAGTACCGACAGTTGTAAAGACCAAGAGAAGAAAGAATATCTCTATCACAAATGTGGCAGGGGCAAGAACATATTCTATCGAGAACGAGCAGGATATAGATAAGTTTTTGTCAGAAATGAAGCAGAAGCTGATGAACGAATTAGAGGAAGATACGATTATTACATTAAGCTAGTAACAGGCTTTGGATATAGAAACGAGGTAGCACACATGAACAAAAACGCAATCAAGAAATTTGCGATAGATGCAAGAAATAAGTTAATTGCATCCGTAACGGATAAAGCAGGAATGCTTGGAATCACTAAGGATGCCTGCAGTGAGCCAATTACTAAAGGAATAGACTTTGAAGTCTATAAGACCACAGCAGGAACAGAAGTGACTCTGAATAAGAAGCAGTGCGAGCACAGAAGAAAACTGGTAGAACAGATAAAAGCAAGAGGTTTTGATGCTGTCATAGAAGAAGTGGCATACACATGGTTCAACCGTATCTGTGCAATCCGTTTTATGGAAGTCAATGACTATATGTACCCTGCAAGAGTTCGTGTGCTGTCCTCTGAAAAAGCAGGCAAGAATGAGCCGGATATACTGACACAGGCACCGGATATTGACTGGGAGTTTACGGAAGAAGAGAGAGAATACATCATTGATGCGAAGATGAGTAACAGGCTTGATGATCTATTCCATATGCTATTTATCAAGCAGTGTAATCTATTACATGAGGTATTACCGGGATTGTTCGAGGAGACGGAAGATTATACGGAAATGTTGCTGAATATCTCATTTACGAATGAAGATGATGTAATTCGTATGCTTATTGATAGCGTAGATGAAGCAGATTTTAATGTATCAATTCTTGATGAGAATGGCAATTCAACAGGACAGGTAGAAATCATCGGATGGCTGTATCAGTACTATAATACTGAGCTTAAAGATGACACATTTGCGAAGCTTAAAAAGAATGTAAAAATCACCAAAGAGAGAATACCGGCAGCTACCCAGCTCTTTACACCTGATTGGATTGTAAGATATATGGTAGAAAACTCTGTCGGAAGAATCTGGATAGAGCATCTGTGTGCAAATGATGCGAGCGTGGACGAAAAGGCAACAGCAGAAAGATTTGGCTGGAAATATTATCTGCCGGAAGCAGAGCAGGAGGCTAATGTCAATGTAAAACTGGCAGAAATTCGTACAACATACAAGGATTTAAAGCCAACAGACATTACTTGTATAGATCCTTGTATGGGAAGCGGACATATATTGATTGCTATGTTTGATGTGCTTATGGATATCTATGAAAGTGCCGGATATGATAAGAGAGAAGCTGCATTTGATATTGTAGAGCATAACATTCATGGTCTTGATATTGATAAGAGAGCATATCAGCTTGCCTATTTTGCTGTCATGATGAAGGGAAGAGGCTATAACAGAAGATTCTTCAGAGGCAGAGATGATGTAAAGCCAGCACCAAAGGTTTATGCAATCATGGAGAGTAGTGATATAGAGAAGAATCATTTACAGTTCTTTGGTGCATCTATGCCTGAATCAGAGAGAACAAAGGCAGTTGAGCAGGTGAAGTATTTGATTCATACATTTGTTGATGCTAGGGAATATGGTTCGATTCTTAATGTAGATGTCTGCGATTGGAAGTTATTGGACAGATTTGTAAATGACTTGAGTGATAATGGTCAGGTTACATTTGAGAGCTTGGGAAGTGAGGAAACACAGGAAAAATTACAGAGACTGATTAAAATTGCAGAGGTGATGAGCAAGAAATATGATGCAGTTGTGACAAATCCACCATATATGGGGGGCTCAGGAATGAATGTAAAGTTATCGGATCATGTAAAGAAATATTATCCTAATTCAAAAGGGGATTTGTTTGCTTGTTGTATTGAAAAGGGAAATAATTGGATAAAAGCTGCAGGTTATAATTGCATGGTAACGATGCAATCCTGGATGTTCCTTTCTAGTTTTGAAAAGATGAGAATTAATGCTTTAAATACTAGGGATATAACAAATTTGATGCATATGGAAAATATGGTTATGGGGATAGCATTTGGTACTGCTGTAACCATTTTTAGAAATTCTCGTATCTATGGGTATAAGGGTACATATAATCAGATTAAATTATGCGATATTGAAAATAGTGAACCTAGGAGTTTCCCTGTCTATGAGAATCGTTTTGAACAGGTATCAACTGATAATTATTCCAAAATACCTGGTAGTCCTGTGGCATATTGGGTGGGAAAAAAAGCAATAGAAGCATTTTCTGGTACATTATTGGATGATTATGGATATCCTAAACAAGGTTTTGCAACTGGGAATAATGATATGTTTCTTAGACTATGGTATGAAGTTGACCAGATTAAAGTTGGATTCAATATGCAGGATAGAAATGAGGCTGATGAATCGGGTAAAAAATGGTTCCCTTGTAACAAAGGTGGAGCATTTAGAAAATGGTATGGTAATAATAATTATTTAGCAAATTGGCAGTATGATGGGAAAGAAATGACTGAATTTAAAGGGTCTGTAATAAGAAATCCTCAATTTTACTTTAGGCAAGGAATGACATGGAGTTCATTAACAAGTGGCAAGTTGTCAATGAGATATAGTCCTAAAGGATTTTTGTTTGAGAGTAAGGGCTCGGTATGTTTTATGAAGGATGAAAGTAACTTATTGTACATATTAGGTTTGATGAACACAACTATTGTGGGCAGCTTGTTATTGGTGTTATCACCAACATTAGATTATCATGAAGGTCCGATGTCTAGAGTACCGATTATTATGGATAACGAACAGAAAAATATAGTCGAACAGAAAGTTAAGCAAAATATAGACATGTGTAAATTTGATTGGGATGCCTTTGAAACATCATGGGATTTCATTCGACACCCTCTTGCACCATCAGCATCATTGAAACAAGACCAAATGGTTTCTCAATTTACACAGTCAAGAATGGAAAAGTTCGGTTTGATTTCTTGGCATTATGAAAATTGGAAGAATCAGAGTGAGAGGAGATTTAATCAGCTTAAAGCTAATGAAGAAGAATTAAATCGTATTTTTATAGATATTTATGGATTACAAGATGAACTTACTCCAGAAGTAGAGGATAAGGATGTAACAGTCCGTAAAGCAGACTTGCAGAGAGATGTTCGCAGTTTTGTATCTTATGCAGTAGGTTGCATGTTTGGACGATATTCATTAGATGCGGATGGACTAACATTTGCTGGTGGCGAATGGGACAGTAGCAAATATACATCTTTTATACCAGATGCTGACAATATCATTCCAATCACAGATGAAGAATACTTCTTGGATGATATTGTAGGACGATTTGTAGAGTTTGTAAGAGTTGTTTATGGAGATGATACCTTAGAGGAGAACCTTGATTTTATTGCACAGGCACTTGGCAATAAAGGAGATACATCAAGAGAAGTAATCCGTAATTATTTTATTAAGGATTTCTATGCAGACCATTTGAAGGTATATCAGAAGCGCCCGATTTACTGGCTTTTCGACAGTGGCAAGCAGAATGGATTCAAGGCACTCATTTATATGCATCGCTATGATGCAGATACTGTCGGCAGGGTGAGAACAGATTATCTCCATAAGGCACAGAAGTATGTGGAGACCGCCATGCAGAGTGCACAGTACACATTGGATAATGCTTCTTCATCATCAGAGAAATCAAAAGCAACGAAGTCTATCACGAAGTACACGAAGCAGCTTGCAGAGATGCAGATATATGATGAAGCAATCGCACATATTGCAAACCAGAGAATCGAGATTGATTTGGATGATGGTGTAAAAGTCAACTATGCGAAGTTCCAAGGAGTGGAAGTCGCACAGGAAGGCAAGAAGGCATTAAAAGTAGATTTGTTGGCAAAAATATAACAGAAAGGTTTTGCATATGGTTAGCGTTAAAATGTTTGGAAATCCGAACAATAACTTTAGAGAAAATGTTTCTAAGTTTTGGACGGCATATTCGGGATGGATACAGGGTGATAAATTTGATTCTGATCTAGTATCTGGCGACAATATAGACGAAAAGTATGGATTAGTCGCTGACTGGAAATATTTATATGGGGAATATTATGGCGATGATATTCCTTATAGCATAGCAATGTATCATGATGCTGATTGGAAAGACATAATTGCGTTTATAGAGTTAACTTATAATCATGTCATATTGGATGACAAAAAAGATAAGTATGAAGCAAAAATAAATGAATATTTGAAAAGATTTAGTGTAGGATATCTTTTTTCGTCAGGAACATTTATAAAGATTACCGAAATCGTGAAGGAACCTAATGTGCAAGAGATTCTTGAATGGATTGATGCATATCCTGATGCAGCAAAAGCATATCGTGCAGCATTGAAAAAGATATCAGAAAAACAGTATGCGAGAAATGCTTTAGATGATATGCGGCTCTCTATAGAGTCACTTGTTAGAGAGATTATGGGAACAACTAAGACTCTGGAGAATCAAATACCGTCAGTAGGAGCAGCATTAAAAGCCAAGGGGGCGTTACCACAGGCGATTACATTTATTACAACAATGCTGACACATTATACGAAATATCAAAATGATAATGTTAAGCACCATGATACGACAGATGTAGAAGATGTTGAAATGATTGTGAGTATGACTGCTGTTATGATGAAATATATCAAGGATAAATTAGGATGATTATATAGTCTGCTAATAGTATTACTGCTTTGTTAGGAGGTTTGACGATTGAAAGATAATATTTTAGAGGAATTAAACCTTAAAGAAGATCACGAGCGAGAGTGCAAGCTGGCAACAGGTGGACTCCCGGAGAGTATATGGGAAACATATTCTTCCTTTGCAAATACCAATGGTGGGACGATTCTATTGGGTATAAAAGAGCATAGAGATTCATTTATTGTGGAAGGTTTGACAGAAAAGCAGATTATTAAGTATCAAAAGGATTTCTGGAGTACACTGAATGATAGAAACAAAGTATCAAAGAATATTCTGCTTAATCATCATGTTAACCCTGTTCCTGTTGGAGATAAGCAGATTCTTAGAATTGATGTTCCTGCGGCAGACAGACATGATAAGCCGGTTTATATCGGTACTGATCCGATGAAGGGCACATATAAGAGAGATTATGAAGGAGATTTCCTTTGTACTGAGGAAGCGGTAAGAGCGATGTTTGCGGATCAGAGAGATGTGTCCGGAGACATTGAAGTGATTGATGAGATGGGGCTTGATGTACTGAATCAGGATACGATTAAAGGCTATCGTATTATATTTGAACAGCTTCATAGTGGACATCCTTGGAATGCATTGGAAAACGATGAATTCCTAATGAAACTTAGAGCTGTTGCAAAGAATAAAAATGGATCTTTATCGCCTACGATTGCAGGTCTTTTGTTCTTTGGTGAGGCGTATCACATTACGGAAGTTTTTCCAAATTATTTTTTGGATTATCGGGAAGAATGTGATGATAAAGCAGTACGTTGGTTATTCCGCACGCATTCTAATGAAGGCGATTGGAGTGGAAATATATATGATTTCTTCTGCAAGGTACGTACACGAATGGATGATGAGGTAGCAGTTCCATTTGCTAACCGCAGAGATGGTTATCGAGTAGACAGAGTAGATGTTCATGATGCCTTAGAGGAAGCTTTGGCGAATGCACTTGCACACGCGAATTATTATGGCAGGCGAGGAATCCTTGTGGTTAAAAAAGGTAAGGAACTTACCATATCAAATCCAGGAACAATCCGAGTAACAAAAGAAGAGTTTTATGCTGGTGGCAACAGTGATCCAAGAAACCCGAATATTCTCAAGATGTTTGGTTTCGTCAATGTCGGTGAGCGTGCTGGAAGCGGTGTTGACAAGATTATGACTGCTTGGAAAGAACAGAACTGGAAGGAACCGGAGTTTGATTTTTCAGAGCGTTCAGACAGAGTGACATTAAAACTGGAAGTTGGACAGGTTGTTTATATTCCTGGAGCTGTTGATATTAGAAATGAAAATACAGACCAAGCGGAACCAAAGCTAATGTCGAAAGAAGAAAAGATATTGGATTATATCAGACAGAATGGAAGTATTTCAACGCAAAAAGTTATGGATTTGTGTAATTACAAGTCTAGAACCGGAGCAAGGAATTTACTAGAAAAGTTAATGAATTCTGGCAAGATTCAAAAGGTTGGAGAGAACGCAAATACTATTTATACGATATCAGAATAAATATAGTGGTCATTCACTGGTCATTTTTGTATAAAAGTGACCGGTTACTGGTCACAAGTATCCTAAAGTGACCAGTAGTGACCAGTAGTATCCGATAAGTGTCCGATTAGTGACCACCTATCGGATACTCGTAATCACTTAGATGAAATAAAATGAATTTGTGCAGACCGTCTGCACAAATTGGATTTGGAGCATATATATATGGATTTACAAAATATACAAGATCAATTAAATACTGAGTTTGCGAAGGACAGCACGAAGTATATCTTCTGGTTCGATGATAAAGCAGAGTATGAGGATGAAGTTAATGAGCTGCAGCTTGGTGATGTAAAACTGCATATTCTTGATGGTACGAACTGGCTGTATTCCAAGTATTTGCTGAATGAGGAAGATACTGAAAGCAAGTATCTGATTTATGCACCTTTTCCAAGACCGAGTGGTGCAGAAAATCCACTTGCAGATATGTATTATTATTCGATTCCTTATTATACAGACCGGGTATCACAGACTTCACAAGAGATGGGAATAGATAACCGGTTTAAGGAGCAGTTATCACAGTACACAAGATTCTGGAAGAATAAGAATAATATAGAGAAGTTCAAGAATCTCGGAATAGACCATTTTAATCAGCAGACGATAGATATTGGTCTGATTGCTGTACTTGTAGATGTGAAGACTCCAAACTTTGAGGAGATAACAAAGCAGATGATACTTGGCGATAGTGCGAAGTATATGAAAGCTTTGACAGATAATGGAATTACAGATAAGTTCTGGGAACTTTGCAATCTGTTCTTCGGCTATCAGTCAGACAAGCCAAGTATAGATGATTTAGCTGCAAGCATAATTGTAACTTATGCGACATCGTCTCTAAAAGGAACAGTTCCGACAGTATTTAAACCATATATTCTGAAAAAGCGAAATGATGTAGTGGTATTTATCCGTAATATCATGGATAACAGAAACCTTAGGGAATCTTATGATGCTTTGGCTGAGAAGGTGAATAAGACACTTCGTTTTGTTGCCAAAGTACAGGAAGATTTAAAGAAGGACAATGAAAAGTCGAAAGACAGATCGTTGCAGTTAGTAGACATTTTTGCCTGCGATGCATTTGCAGGCTTTGATGACATTATTATTGAGTGGGCACTTAGCCAGCTTGATGATGAGATATCGGATTCACAGATAGATGGACTGACTATTGCTCAGATAGCAGACCAGAGAAGTTCTATGGCTTATCATTACTGTGATACATACAAATATGAATACAGGGCAATTAAGTTTGCCTATATGATGATGAAATCAGTAGCACTTATGGAATTTACAAGTGACATAAAGGTGCTGGTGGAGAATTATCAGAAGGAGACTTATCTGATAGATTCTTACTACAGATGGTTTTATCATGCCTATGACAAAATAGAAGATAACAGTCGTTTCTCTAATGTCAGAGAGCGAGTTGAAAATATATATGCCAATACCTACTTACAGGCAATCACTCCGAAGTGGAACGAAAACTTTACAATGGATGTAATGGAGCAGACAGGATTGCTCAAGCAAGAAGATTTCTATAAGCATTATCTGAGAAGTTATGATGGCAAGCAGCGTGTGATTGTCATTATTTCAGATGCTTTCCGATATGAATGTGCAAGGGAATTATTTGGCAGGTTAGAGTTAGACGAGAAATGCACACCGAAGATGGAGTGTATGTTAAGCTGTCTGCCATCTGTTACATCTGTGGGAATGGCGAGCTTACTGCCGCACAAAGAGATGAATGTGACAGCTGACATGACGGTTACTGTGGATGGACAGGCGTGTGCAAGTATGGAACAGCGAGACAAAATATTGAAGTCTTACAATGCAGACAATGTAGCACTTAGCTTTGATGAGGTTGCTAATGCAAATCAGGCAAAAATACGAGAATTGATACAGGGGAAGAATATCGTCTATATCTATCATAATCAGGTAGATGCCAGAGGCGATAAGGCAGCTAGTGAGAACGAAGTATTTAATGCTTGTGCAGAGGCAATTGATGAGATACATAGATTGATTAAGAGACTGACCGGATATGTCTCCGCACCAAAGTTCTTTATCACAGCGGATCATGGTTTCTTATACAAGAGAGACAAGCTGCAGGAATTTGATAAGGTATCCTATCTGAAGGAGAAATGCTTATATACCAATAAGAGATTTATCATTACACCGGAACCGGTAAATGAGCAGGGTATAATGGCACGAGCTATGTCATATATGCAGAAACTATATGTGGATACGCCGGTGGGAGCAGATATCTTCAAAGTTGCCGGAGGTGGACAGAACTATGTTCATGGTGGTTCAGCTCTGCAGGAGATGATGGTTCCGGTTATTGAACTTACTACGAATACCAGAGGTGTTGCTTATGATTTCGTTGATGTAGTGTTGACCTCTGTATCAAGAAAAGTCACGAACCTTATCACATATTTTGATTTTATTCAGTCAGAGAAGGTCACTGACACAATGAAAGCTAGAAGCATTATCGCATACTTTACAGATGAAGCAGGAGAGAAGATATCCTTTGATGTGCCTATCGTGGCAAACAGCAGGGATGATGCACCGGAGAAGAGAACTTTCCATGAGAAGTTCACACTGAAGTCAAGAGAGTACAAGTATGGAGATAAGTATTATATGGTTCTTGCAGATGCGAATGACGAGAAGAATATCCTACAGCAATATGAGTTTATGATTGATATTGCGTTTGTGGATGATTTTGGGTTTTAAAGTAAAGGTATGAGTATGAAACAAATACATGCTAGAAAAATAAAAGATAGAATTATTATGCTTCGTCCAAAACTTCCAATAACAAATATGTATTGGGAGTTCCATAAAAATGACGATGACTATTGGCCTTCTGTGCCACATGGTCATTCTCTTGATGGAAATTATAAATTGGAAATATGGAGTGGTAACATATACAATCTGCATACCGGAAAATTGGAATATAAAGCAAAACAAAAAGAAATGAAAAAATTACAGCAATATGAGGATTTTCAGGATTTTGTTAATATATGTCGCGAGGAATATGCAAAGCGGAATCCGTCAATAACTATACCTGAACTTAAATTGAAAAGAAGAATGTCTTCACATAGAGTAGAACATAAAAAAGTGCAGGAGAAATATCTGTTTAAAATAAGTGCAAACAGGATTCGATAGTAGGAATGTGTATAATGATGACAATCTAGGAGAGAAGGTGATTTCTTGGCTCATATAACGATGAAATATATACTTATAAAAAAGAAGTATGGAAATGATAATGCGAACCTGTCTGATATTTTGGGTGAATATTTGGAAAGTAATTATGAAGTTGAGGCTGGAGAAAATACGATTATCATAGATGATTGCAAAATTCGATATTCTTTTAGCAATAATAAAGATGATAACAGATGTTTTTTTACCTTATCATCAGATGAGCGTATTTACAGTAATGCTAAATGTTTAGAACATATATTAGAAGATATAAAAAGAAGCGGATTGTTGCCATACTTTCATTTTTTAAAGGTATATGATGGATTATCAGAATATTATTGTAAAAAATTATATCCTCATTATGCAGTATATGAAAGAAAAGTGAGATATATGATTCTATTAATGGTAACGAGATCATATGGTGACAAATGGGTTGATAATACTATAGATGACGATACTAAGACATCAATATCGGAGAAGGCACGAAGTGGCTTTTCTAATATTAATATGGATGAGGTATTGGAATACTTTGATTTAGCAGAATTAGAGAATTATCTTTTTTTGCCTCCGAAGGTGGACGCTAACAATTACTTACATAATGAGCTGACCGATGAAAAAATGGAATCCCTTGATAAGGATAAGATTTGTTCTCTGATTAGAAGAATAAGAGATCCCAAGAGTTTATGGGAGCGAGTGTTTGCCGAAATAGGAGATGTTGGTGAATGGAAAGCTTCTATGCATGATATTCATGATGTACGCAACAGCGTTGCTCATCAAAAAAAGATAACGACACAACAATATAATGAAACTATTTCAAGACTAAAGAATATAAATACGAAACTAGACAAGGCGATAGAATCGGCTATTTCGAGGGAGATTGAATTACCTAAGAAGATAGATATTTTAGGAAATTTTGCTACTATGACAGGAAAGTTACTATCAAAGAGTATAAATGTGGACTTAATAGGAAGTGTGTTGCTGTCATTTAGCAAAAGAATTAGTGAATTGGTTAAACCTATAGAAAATAATTTTCAAGAAAGCCTAGTGAATGCTATAAAAGATAGTGCGCTAAAATACTCAGCTATAGATGTGAACGCAGGATATAAAAAGGCAATGGAAAAACTAGCAACTAGTTTTACTTGGTATGATTCAACAGAAGAGATAAACAATGCCATGGAAGCTTCTAAAAAAGAGATTGAGAGAATCGGAAATGCTTGGAAACAATATGAGATAGATGCTATAGGGACTGCAGCTAAATTTGAAAATTTGGCAAAGCAAATTAGTAGTATCAATAACGAAGAAAAAACAGAATCATTATAATATATGAAGGAAGGTAAAATAAAATGGACGAATTTAATCTTTCGGCAGAAGTAACAAGCGAAACCGACGATAGACGTGAAATCATAAAGCAGAAACTCAGTCAATACTATGATGGTCGTATTGTCCGTAAAGATTTAACAAAATCAATTCGAGAAGGAGCCAATGTTCCGGTATATGTACTGGAATATCTTCTCGGACAGTATTGTAATTCTGATGATCCAGAAATTATTGACGAGGGAGTAGACAATGTGAAGCGTATTCTGCGTGATAACTATGTTCGCCCGGATGAAGCACAGAAGATATTGTCACTTCTTCGAGAGAGAGGAAGCTATACAGTTATAGACAGGATTACAGTAGTCCTCAATACCAAGGAAGACAGATATGAGGCAACATTCTCTAATCTTGGAATTAAGAATATTCCTATTAGTGCTGATTATGTGAAGGATTATGACCGTCTGCTTTGTGGCGGTATCTGGTGTATTCTTCAGCTTGACTATG
>ERZ779669.1172-NODE-1172-length-12672-cov-4.019894_pt1 | contig 12672 bp, 12 predicted proteins | sample MGYA00511372_ERZ779669 | MGnify/ENA primary metagenome ERZ779669 (study PRJEB29588, sample SAMEA1967891) | human gut metagenome | biome: human gut; feature: human-associated habitat; material: faeces | place: Denmark | collected 2008/2010 ... | reverse complement strand
CCTACATACAATCAGGAATGACCGTCACCAGAGGTAAATGGTACGTTGCACCAGAAAAGTTTGTCAAGGATTTAATTTCAGAACCTACATTCAGAGAGTTGCATAAACGGTATTGTGAAATCAAAGAAAAACCAATGATATTCAATTTTGGGATAATTGAAATAGAACACAGATACCCTATTTTAGGAAGAGCTTACCGTCAACTGGGAATAAAAGAGCTGAAACGTCTACGAACTATCAAAGCTATCAAAAATGCTTTAGGTGAAAACTAATACTTGACAAGAGGGGGCATACCCCAATTTTATGCCCCATCTCACCAAGCAAAAGAAAAATGAAAATAGGTAGACACCTGCCCACCCCCAGATTCATAATGAATTTTACTATTCACCCCACATCATTGATTGACTGTCTAAGGGTGGACACAATTTAGACATAACCGTAATATAGTCTAATTGTAATAACACTCAAATGTAACTTAGTGAATTGTAGTAAAGCAGAAATCGTAATGAAGCAATACAAAACGACAAAAGCTTTCCCAATTCCAAAGTTAAAACCAATCAATAATCATTTAAACAATTAATCATTATGAGAGATTTAGTAATTATGCCAACTATGGCAAGCAACCGTGAGAAAATGAATCTGGGTGAATATGCGGAAGAAGCTACCATTATCGTAGACGAACCAGTAAAACCTGTCAAACATTTCATTGAAGCCAATACACAGGAAGCGACTTTGCATCATTTGAAACATGACTGCATCACTCCTGTGTTCTCTAAAGACAATGAGCTAACAATAAATCATGCACAGTTTGTGGAAACAATACAGGATGCTGCACAGTCTTTCTTTAATGGAGAGGAAGTACGGCAAGCTGATATTAGGGTAAGCCACATTATCAAAGGAAGAATCCCAGAAGCCATCCACAAGCCAGCCAACCAGCTTTTGGAATCTGACAAGACCATCTATTATGAAAGGGCGGCTTTCAGCATTGACATTCCTACCATCTATGAAACGGTGGGAGGAAACAAGTTGAATCTTTCTATCGTAGGTGTGAGGGCTTACAACCAGATGAATCTGTACAGTAAGAAAGTGCCAGAGTTATTCAGATTGGCTATTGGCTTCAAAAATCAAGTTTGCTGTAATATGTGTGTTCTCACAGACGGTTACAAAGACGATTTAAGGGCTAGCAATACCGCAGAACTTTACCGTGCAGCACTGGAGCTGTTTCACAACTACAATCCTGCCAAACATCTTTATCTGATGCAGCAGTTAGGCAACACTTCCATGAGTGAACGCCAGTTCTGTCAGATAATAGGCAGAATGCGACTTTATCAATGTTTGCCAACAGGCTACCAGAAAGCATTACCAAGAATGTTGCTTACAGATACACAGATAAACAGTGTAGCCAAAGCATACATTTACGATGACAATTTTGGTAGTTTGGGAAGTGAGCTTAATATGTGGAAGTTCTACAACCTGCTGACTGGAGCGAATAAGTCAAGCTATATTGATTCATTCCTAGACCGTTCTTTGAATGCTACTGAAATGGCTCTGGGAATCAATGCTGCTTTACATGGGGACGAGACGTACAAATGGTTCATTGATTAAATGGGCTTTATTGATTGAGAGAGAAAAGGGCATCTTTATCGGTGTCCTTTTCTTAAATATCCAATAATTAACCATTTATATTTGCAAGTACGCAAATAAGTACGTATCTTCGCAACATAACAAAGGAGGATTTATGAGAACAGCCAACTACACAGATTTAAGAGCCAACTTAAAAAGCTACATTGATGCTGTCATTGATGATTATGATACCGTAGTTATCAATCGTGGAAATGGCAAAGGGGTAGTAATGATTTCTTTGGATGAATACAATTCTCTAAAGGAAACGGAATACATCATGTCGTCACCAGATACAATGGAAGCGATACATAAGGGTGAAGAGGATATTAAGAATGGTAACTTTATATCCCAAAATGAAGGTGAAAGCATAGAGGATTTCTTAAAACGGGCAACATGTACAGAATAACATTATCAGAACAGGCACGAAAAGAATATCTATACTTTACCCAAAGCGGAAACAAAGCTATCTTAAATAAAATCAAAAACTTATTGGAAGATATTGCCGCACACCCTTATACTGGAATAGGAAAACCAGAGCCACTAAAATATGAACTGGCAGGGAAATGGTCAAGAAGAATCAATGCAGAGCATAGAATTGTTTATTCTGTACATGATGATATAATAGAGGTTTACATATTCTCTATGAGATACCATTATTCCAAGAAATAAGCAACACATTATTAATATTGAAGAAAGGACAGCTATTAAGTTAGTTGTCCTTTTTTTATATTCACTTCTGCTATTAGTGAATGTTTGCCTATAAATCAATGAGTTAGCAAATCCAATTCAAAATTAATATTCACTTTTATTCATTTACTTATAAAACAGAACATTATGTCACTTAAATATTCAAGTACGACAGCAGACTATCTTGTTTGGTCTGATGCAATGAATCTCATTAGAAAACTGGCTAAAGATGATAATTATAAAATCTCACTTCTTATAGCTTTGGGGTGTTTCACAGGATTAAGAATATCTGATATTCTATCTTTAAGATGGAAACAGATATTAGATACAGATGAATTTACTGTAATTGAGAAAAAGACAAGTAAGGTAAGAACCATAAGGCTGAATCACCAGTTACAGGAACATATCAAAGAATGTTACGAGCATATAAGCCCAGTTGGAATCAATGCGCCTATCTTAATAAGTCAGAAAGGTACTATCTTCACAGTCCAACGAATCAATATCATTCTTAAAGAAGTGAAGAAGAAGTACAGGCTAAAAATTAAGAACTTTTCCTGCCATTCACTTAGAAAGACTTTTGGCAGACAGGTTTATAATATGAATAGTGAAAATTCAGAACTGGCTTTAGTAAAGCTGATGGAGCTGTTCAATCACAGTTCTGTTACCATCACTAAAAGATACTTGGAGCTAAGGCAGGAAGAAATTTTGCAGACTTATGACTGTTTGAGCTTCTAATTAATTGGGACAGGATTATTAAGATTCACTTTGTAGTGATCTGAATGGCTCTGTCCCAAATCCACAAAATTTTGAGCTTAGATTTATCTAAAGTCCAATCTTGGAAGTTTGGCATTTCAGCCTTATAGAAGTAAGTCAATTCCATAAGTTTACAGAATTTAGAGCCATCCCAACTCTTAAAAATCATGTTGGGGATAGCACTTTATAAATAACCAACGATATGCAGGCATGAAGTTTATTAATCAAGGTGGGTAGCAAATTCTAAAATTTACGTCTTATAATAGAACTTTTCATTTTGATACCCGCCTTAATTGTTAAAATTCAGGACTTCATATAGTTTTATTTCTTTTATATTTCTTTGCTATGACATAATAATATTATATTTGCAAGGTTTTTAGGCATTGATAATCAAGTAATAATTTGGTTATAAGTTCTCCAATGCTCTTAATTTATTACTCATTAACAGGGAACAGGTGAGCATAGTTTATCAAAAGATGGAATCACAATTTTTTCTTACCATTTTAAGTGGTGCTTTTTTATTGGGTATTTGTTATTGGGCAAGACAGAAACGTAAACAAATAACACGTAGATGTCCAAAATGTGGAAGTATATGCCATGCAGATGGTTCAAGTACTGGGCTACGTGATGCTTATGGTCCTATACATAGCTTTAAATGCCATAATTGTGGAAATAAATTTATGCTCTAATATCACATTTATTATGAAACGAGTTTTATCCTTCTTACTAATACAGATTTGCTTTGCAACTCTAATAATTGCTCAAACCATGCTGTTTAAACCAATATCAGCTACTATTAACGATAGCCAAGGAAGTTATACATCAGAACAATTTGACTGTCCCAATATGTTGGTGAACGATAATAATACGACTGTGGATATAGCCATTGCTGGAGATAAAATAACATTATATCCCAACCAATATAACAAAGATACTTATATGTCGGTTGTACAACAAGGGAACACAGAGGTAAAAGCAGTTGCTTATAGAAGTTCAAGTACTAATAAAATTTATTTGGTAGTTATGACTACTCAAAGTGAGAATAAAAGTGTAACGATTAATTTTAAACCATAAAATATGAAAACATTAATATTCTTAGAATACTGTCAAAATCAACAGGGGAGAAGTCAATTGTTCTCTATTATAATTTAGTAAATGCGTATCATAAAGCTAACAACAAGTCTTCAGGTTATTATAATGTGAGTTTAAGTGCTAAATGTAATGATAGTTATGATAAAAAAGTATGTTTAAAGAGAAATATAGAATTATGAACAGTCCAAATATAAGTTTTATTAAAAGAATAGCACTAATTATTGTACAATTTTTTATTATTTCACTACATTGTACAGCTCAAGATATAAGAACTATTGAATATATCAAAGGAGATGCTATATTGATAGATTTAGAAACTTTTGGCATGCTAACAGTCAATATTAGATTTGATGCAACCAAAGATTACACAAATAAAAGAATTTTATCTATAGATTTAAAAGCTTTTGAATATAGTTCAGGAAAGACTTGGGATAGAGTTCTTCCCCTGTTAAATCAAAGAGAAGAGAATGGTTGGATTAGGCAGAATTGTAAGGGATATAATTTTAAAACAAGCTGGTACGAAGTGCTAAATGGTGAAAACACACCTCTTAATATTAAAAAGAATATGTCAATTTACACGGACGCTTTTGAGAGGATGCCTAAAGAAGAACAATTTACTTTTCTATGGGCTTTACCTTATAATAATATGGTAATTCTATGGTAACACATTCTATGAAAAAGACCATTATATTATTAACACTCTTGAGTGGAATTTATAGCTGTCATCCCAAACAAGTTAGAGTGAAACAATATTCCAACATAGATAGTATTTTGCAAGTCAAAGCTACTTCTATCTTAGAGAACAAGCTATCTGAACTAAAAGCCTTATCTGGGCAAGCCATCATTATGGAAGTTCAGACAGGGCAAATAAAAGCTATGGTAGGACTTGAAAGGAAAGATAGTGCAAATTATCAAGCCAGCAACATATTTTCCCACGCACAAGAGTCTGGATTAATGCATCCAATATCCATACTGGCAGCATTAGAAACTGGTAAAACCAAGCTATCTGAAAAAGTAGATGTTGGAAATGGAATATATACTTTTGGAGATAATGAACTAAAAGACCATAATTGGCAGAAAGGTGGCTATGGCGAGATTACAATAAACAGAGGTCTAGCTAGCAGTTCCAACATTGCTATTTATAAAATGGTGAAACACTGTTTTGACAACACACAGGATTATGTCAAACTATTACAGCAAATGAGCTATGGAAAGCCTGACTGCATTACTGGAATAGAGAACTTAGAGCCTGCGTCTCTCAAAATGTCCCCAAAAGAAACAGACTTTGCATGGTTAAGCATTGGATACAACCAGACAATAGCCCCTATCCAAATGCTGACTTTTTATAATGCTATTGCCAATAATGGGAAAATGGTACAACCTCTGCTTTATAAAGACAGTACAACAGTTATCAATCCACAGATAGCCAATCCTGCCAACATAGACAGTTTAAAACAGGCCTTGGAATATGTGGTAACTGATGGATTAGGCAAACCAGCCCAATCTGAAAAAGTAAAAGTTGCAGGAATGAACGGAACTATACAACTTGAAGATGGCAGCTATTTAGCAGAGTTCTGTGGATATTTCCCTGCTAACAATCCACAATACTCTATTATGGTTTCCATCCATAAAAAAGAGATTCCTGTAAGTGGTGGATTAATGGCTGGTGATGCGTTCAGACAGATAGTAGATTATATGGTTAAATAGCCGATTTTAATTTTTATGTAAGAACAGCATTTGAGCTTAAAAAACTCTTATGCTGTTTTTTAACCAATAATTATGACAGCATCAGCAGAAGTTTGGATAAAAAGAATAGAAGGAGTGTTAGATAAATTTGGATTATCTAAGGAAGAATATAGGAAAGACCCAGACAAATTCTATGAGAATATCAAGGATAAAAAAATTAGAGCCTTTTTATGGTGGGCAAGAGAAATGAATTAATACAGTTTTTGAGGAATCTCTCATGCTGTTTTCTTTTATATTGTGCATCAAATATATTAAATCGGCTTCCTTTCTAGATTTATATCGTTATATTTGTAAAGCGGATTTAAAACTGCAAGAGATTATTAATTTATCGTCAAACATCTTAGTTTCTTTTTAAAAGTCAACAAAGACATCAATCACAAAATTGTAAATTCACAAAAGATTCTGAGAGCATAGATACTACTCTACAAACGACAGATACTATAAGTACAGGAAAAACACTCAATGACATTCGTTTTGAGGACTGAGATAGAAATGATTGGAATATATCCGTACTTTGTACATGGATGATTACAGTAATAATTAACGCTATAATTTTTTAATTATATCTTTATATGAAAATTATCGTATGTCTAATAATATTGCTAGGTGTTTGCTACTTTTTATATAAAATCAATTCTGATATATGGGATACCAAGAAAACAAAGAAAAAGCCAAATTACCAAAATGAAGTTGACGCTATCATCGATGAAACATTATATAAACATAAGAAACCTATAAATATGCAAGACAAATGTCTAAATGCTGATAATCCAGAGGAATCAATGAATACTGATAAATCTGATGAAAAAATTATTCAAGCGCCCCAAAATAAAAATAGCGCAACAGACTTAAAAACGGAGATTAAAAATATTCTTACAAACAAGCCAGCTACAAAAATCACATATAAGGATTGCATGACGCAGAAATATAAGTCAGACGTCTGTCAATCATATAAAGCCATACAAAAAATCTTCGCAGAAAAACAAATGGATATTGATGATTTAGAAATAAACATTCTTGAAAATAAATTAGATTATGTCAATGATATTCTTGTTCCAGTAGATAACCACAGGCAAGATAGTTTTGATGAACTTACATTAAACATTAAATCTACAGAATTACCTTTAACATACATATTATCCCCAAAAGTTGAAAAATCGGAAGAACACTCACAAATTAATCGTTTTTTCAGACATTGCAACATTCAAAAAGTCACAACAAACCGAAACGCTACAGGGCTGAACAAACTAAAGGATTATGTTGTTCATAATTCTGAAATATACTGTAATCATATAGCTGATGCAGAGAATACGACAGATAATAGCAACTTAATATATTATTTAATCAATGAAAGTGATATAAAACGAATTTCAAAAAGGCTAGGCAAAAGAATTATCATATCAAAAATATACTGCTATTGTCCTATCTGCAAAAAGTTAGTCTGCACGAACCGTAAGGTAGATGAATTAGGAGTGGTTAATCTGTTGGAATATACTCCCATGGGGAAAAGAATCTTGAAACATGTTGAGCAATGTGTTAACGATTCGCTTGAAAATAAAAAACGTTTAGGATATTGTCATGATTTCTGGAATTTAAAAGAATCTATGCTTCTTGATGAATTTAATCTCATCTGGTACTCTCCTGTGATATTGAATCCTATAAATAAATATGATTAATTAATCAAATTGTAGAAAGAATCAATAAAAAGGTAATAATTAGAACAATAATGAGCAGACTCAAATTTCTTAGTTGATTAACGACTTTATTTTATTATTAATCTGCTATGTGGTAATTACCTTGGTCTTGTACGAACAGAAATAACAAATTGACTTAGAAACATAGAAGTGGATTAAAAGCAAAACTGGATTCCATTATTAATACAGTCATGCTAGTAGTAGGTACTATTAGCACACTGAAAACGCTCAATGAAATTCACTTTGATGGTTGGGAAAGAAGTGATTAATTGGATATATAATGAAGTGAAGATAAGGAAATGATAGAAAACTGTGAATTTCATTTCATTAGCATAGATAAGGAAACTACAGACATAACTAATGGGATATTCTACAAGCTATAAAGGAATGGAAGAATTAAAATTATGATAAATGAACTTCAAAAGTAATATAGATAGATGAAAACAGCATTTGAGCCTAAAAAACTCTTATGTTGTTTTTCTTTTTATAGAGCTACAACATTTTAATCGATACTACCATCTATCCCCCCATTCGCAAATATGTTGCAACTAAAATACTGTAATCAAAAGAAGAATGATTATCTTTGCATTAAACTAATACCCATAAAATTCATAGAATACATTAATGAATTTCACACAGAATAGATAAAGCACATTCACAGATTTATAGAAGAATGGGAGAAGGCATCCTTGAACACGAAAAGGGATGCTTGAACAACAAAAAAAATTTAAACCCAAAGGAGTCATTAGGGAGGGCAAATTAAAGAACCAAGTGTTCGATATTACTCTCCAACAATATATTTCAATGGCATAGATGAAGATATATACTTCATTGACACGCTGATTAGATTACGCTCTTAACTCCATTAGGAGTACTCTCATCTAAAGGATAACGCATAGGCATTTGCCCATGATGCAGCCCTTTTTGATAATTCGTTCTTTTATTTACTAATAAGGAGTTTACCCGTTGTCATTATAGCATTGATTAATAACAGTTTGCAAAGTCTTACAGGGATGCTGTGTCACGGCTTCTTACGGCATGACAGATACGATGGGTCGTATGCACTCCGATGCTCAATTCGCTGGTTCTTCATCAGTTCCTGCTCACGTAGAAATGATGGGATTCCTGGGTATCGGTAACAACCCGATGGTAGGTTGTACAGTAGCTTGCGCTGTTGACGTTGCTCAGGCTTTGAATAAGTAATCTGTACTTAAAATATATATAAACTCCTGTAATCTAAATGGTTGCAGGAGTTTTTTATTTGCCGTAATTTATAGTTTAGGGATACTCTAATAGCCTTCTCTTTGGTTATCTCGTCTTATCAAGTAAGAAGAAAAATGAGACTATAACAACCCAAAATATAGTTACTCCAAAGGCTATTACAGTCAAGCTCAAAGCAGAGTAATTGTTACTAAATTAAGCTCTGAAATAGTGATTTTTGCAGCCCATTTGCAGCCCAATTTGCCATTTTCAAAAATGGGCTGCAAAAACTTACATAATCAACTATAGTACAATGAGATACACTCCATTTTACAATCATTTTAATATGGAAAAACATTGTACGATGGTTTACTTTTCATTGAGAGAAAGTAAGCAAAACAAGAAAGGTTTATCACCTATTGAGGTTTCTATTTCCACAAACGGAAAAAGAATCTATTTCAGCACAGGTAAATATGCACACTCTACAGACTGGAATAAAGAAAAACAGTTAGTAAAAGGTAAAAGTGAAGAAGCTCAGTTAGTAAACAGCTACCTCACTCAGCTAAGAAACAAAATATACCAGAAAGAAATTGAGTTACTCCAAAAGGGTTATCTTATCACTGCTGAACTATTAAAAGAAGCTATAACAGATAAGGTAGAAGCTCTGAACGAGAAAACTTTATTTGATGTTCTAAACGAACATAACACAGAGCGTAAAGCAATGGTAGGTAAAACTGTTGCTCCTGCCACTTATTGGGTGTTTGAATATACAGGCAGATTATTCAAAGAATTTATTCAGAAAAAATATCAGCGTAAGGATTTATATTTGAGAGAAATAAACTTAGGTTTCATTCAAGGCTTCCATGCTTACCTTTTGGGAGCGAAGAAAATGGGGCAAAATTCCTGCGCTAAGCATTTAAAGTTCTTAAAGAAATTACTGAATTTAGCTGTTGCCAACTCTTATATATCCTACAATCCTGTAAATGCTTATAAAGTAGAGCGTGAACCTGTGGAGATTGATTTCTTAGATGAAGAAGAATTGAGAAAGATCATCAACTTTGACACTCCCTTACCACGATTGGAACGGGCTAAAGATATGTTTCTCTTTGGGTGCTTCACTGGGCTTAGTTACATTGATATTAAGACATTGACACTTGAACACTTTGAGAAAGACAGTGCTGGCAGGATTTGGATTAAGAAACGTAGGGTTAAAACTGGAATTCTATCACGCATTCCCCTACTCCCTATCGCCAAATTGATATTAGATAAGTACAAGGGTGGAGAGAAACTACTCCCTATCCAAGACCCTGCGGATATAAACAAATACCTAAAGGATATAGCCATTTTGTGTGACATCAAAAAGCGAATCACATTTCATACAAGCCGCCACACATTCGCTAGTACCGTAACTTTAGCTAATAATATCTCACTGGAAGTCGTTTCTAAGATGTTGGGACATACCAATACACGAATGACTGCCCACTATGCAAAACTAATAGACAAGTGCATTGGTGAACAGATGGATAAACTTATGGATACGTTTACAGGAGATTCTGATTACTAAAGCATATTCTATCCACAAATTCCCCACTAGTAGCAATACAGGTGGGGATTATTTTTTATTTTTGTACAGAATTGAAGCAGGAAGTACTTATGGAAGATAACCTGAACATAGAAGAGCAGAATATTCTCCCCAAGATAGACAGAAAATTGTTGGCTGAAATGGAGCAAAGCATGGAAGATGATTTCAAGCGTGAATATCAGCATGAAGATGTTGCATCTATTCTTGACAGCATAGAATATATCAGAATCTATTGCAGGAACTTCCCTCTATTTAATGGGAACGACTACCAGCCACTTCAAGCACCATTCGCATATTATCGCAGCCGTAACACATATCTAAAGGAACTGCCATTTACAGAAGATGAGTTCTATAATTTCACATTGATACAGGAGGCTATCAACAAATTAGAGTTACAAGCCCAGCAAACCTTTGAGTTCATAGCATTCTTATACCACATCATCAAGGTGTGGAGCGAGAACCAAATAACCACAGGAATTAACAGGGTAAACAACATCCTCTCCATTTTAGAGGAACAGCCCAATGCCAAACTAAAAATGAATATCAAAGTAGCTGGTAAGAACTTCGAGTTCGAGAACTCCTTGTTCATTCACTCTATGCTTGAATTTTATTCTTCCCATGAACAGGTTTCACACTATCTTGTGGAGCGAGAGAATAAAAGAATACGAGAGCGCACTATCCAATATTCTTTGGTCAAGACATTGCTGGACTATCTTCCCACTAAAACAAATAAGTCTGAGGGAGTCAGCTTTGTACAGGCAGAAAGAGAGTTATCCCTATGCACCTTATATCTCTGCAAATTGCTTATAGGCGACCCTACATATGTCTGCACTAAAGACAACAACATTACATTCGACAGCTTAATGAGAGCTTTTAAGAACTTTAAAATTACCTTTAACCAGTTACTAACTTAATGATATTCAGTAGAGTAACTTTTATCTCACCAAACTTACTCTTACATACCCTGTTTAATAGACATATCTTTGCACCGCTTTCAGAAAGCTGACAGGCACGTTGCCACAGACTAATCACTGAAAGGTTAAAGGATATGAAGAATTTATTATTTATTGAAGGTAATCGTACTGAAATTGACAAAGCTAATGTTGTAGAATCTTACAACAAGATTAAGGCATACGGTTTCATTGAAACCATGCCCATTGAATACTTCCCCATGCAGGAGGTCAAGGACAAATTAGGTGACAGGGTGCTTTACAAACCTACCCTCATTCGTAAGAGTGGACAGGGAGAAGCGACCATCAGCAACTTTGATATTAAATTAATTCCTGTGCCATCAGAAGAATATGATAACTATGATGGGGTTTGTGGAGATGGTCAGCACAGAACCATAGCAATGATGTTTGGTGAGCTTAAAAATGAAGTAGCCACTTATAAGGAAGTAAAACTTCCACGTGAGGATATGGATATATTGACTTACATATCCATGCGCAACAATGGCAGAAAGTGGACGAATGATGATTTTTATGCTTCAAGCATTACCACAGGAAACGCTTATGTAGATTATATCCTCAATAAGAGAAAGGAGGGAAATTACAGTAATGTAGCTCCAGCATTCCTGTTCAATATCTACACGCTTGGTACTGCAACACTGACACCTACACAAATAAAATCCTTGCAACAGGGCTATAAGAAGATGTCTGATTTTGGGAAAGTACAAATTGACAAGGACACCCAAAGTAGGGGGGATAAAGTTTTGAAAGCATTAAAGGATAATCAGTTCTTGACATCAGACAGATTTACAGGACGGTTTGGCGCAGGTCTGAAAGCATTTTACACAGATTGTGGAGATATTAATAAAGTGATAAAAACCATCAGCCTAATTAATAAAGCTACTTGGGAGAAACACTTCACTCCTGCATCTGGTCAGAGCATGGAAGCTAAATCCTACAAGGAAGCTCTGATTAAATTGGCAGAACAAACAAAGGAATAACCTTTCAGACAGTCCATGTGACAGGTGAGCTTACTCTCCCCAGTTCTTAGATATTCTGAATAGCCTGTAATCTAATTCTTAAATGTGTGGTCTTATCATTAGTTCCCCACCCGTAAAGATACTACCTTTATACACCCCCCAACAGATAATCCCACCACACAGATAAGCAGACTACAAACTATTCAGAATTTCTAAAATGGAAGAATTTACCTATGAACAGATAAGGGCTAAAGCTCTTAAACAGGGAATAAAAGATAACAGGATTCACATTGGATTGTGGGCGAATCTTAACAACTATCTAAAGACAAGGAGAAAGAAAAATGGAAAGGTTACTACCTATTATATCT
>ERZ779669.1161-NODE-1161-length-12793-cov-9.260166_pt1 | contig 12793 bp, 9 predicted proteins | sample MGYA00511372_ERZ779669 | MGnify/ENA primary metagenome ERZ779669 (study PRJEB29588, sample SAMEA1967891) | human gut metagenome | biome: human gut; feature: human-associated habitat; material: faeces | place: Denmark | collected 2008/2010 ... | reverse complement strand
GCGGCTGTCGTTTACTGAGCGCGTGGCCGAGGTTGAGCGGCTCATGAAGCTGCCCGAAGGCGAGCGCCCGCAGCTTGTTATGGCGTATTTTGAATATCCCGACTACCAGGGTCATGACCACGGCCCGGCCTCCATTGAGGTCAGGGCGGCCGTTGAGGGCCTCGACCGCCTGCTCGGCATGCTGTACGGTGACTTGCGCAAGCTGCCCTACGGGGCCGACATCAACTTTATCGTGACCTCCGACCACGGCATGGCGCAGACCTCGCCGGAGCGTATCGTGCGCCTCTCCGACTATCTTGAGGACGGCTGGTGCGAGCGCGTTCTGCCCGACCTGCCTGCGCTCATATTCCCCGCCAAGGGCCACGAGGACGACATCATGAAGGCGCTCGACGGCGTGCCGCATATCCGCGCATGGCGCAAGAAGGACGTGCCGGCGTATCTTAATTACGGTACCGACCGCAACATCGCGCCCATAGTAGTGCTGCCCGACGAGGGGTGGACGGTGTCCGAGAACGGAAAGGTGAATCCCGGCAGCCACGGTTACGACCCTACGTCGCCGCAGATGAACGTCATCTTCCGTGCCGCAGGCCCCGACTTCAAGCGTGGCTATGTAAAGAGCGGCACGTTCGACAACACCGCAGTGTATCCCACGCTGTGCCGGCTGCTCGGCATTGAGCCGGCACAGTGCGACGGCAAGGTGGCTGCCGATCTGCTCGCCGAGTGACGCACGTTATGCCGTTCGCGGCCTTTTGCGCCGCAAGAGGCCGTCAAACGCACGCCGAAAGGCCGTCTTTCACACGCTGAAAGACGGCCTTTCGCAATGCGCTAAGCGCCAGGCGGTTACGCGGGCGCCCCGGTTTTTTGCAAATATTGGCCGCCATGGCCGCCGTAATATGAATATTATTCTTACTTTTGCAGAGTTTTTCAAAAGCATTACAATGGGAATAATAAAGTTCGTAAAGGAATGGACGCTGCCCTGCGCAATGGTGTTCGGCGCGGCCATGTACCTGCTGTTCACCGAGATTCCGGCCCTCGTGCCCTTCGGCCATATGGCCGGTCCGTGGTTTATCGAAATCCTGCCGGTGCTTATTTTCATGACGCTCTACGTCACGTTCTGCAAGATACGCCTGCACGACCTGCGCCTGCACACGTGGCACGTGTGGATGCAGGTTATACGTATAGCCATGGCCGTAGCGCTCGTTTTCGCCATAATGAACACTACTGACAACACGCTGCGCCTGGCCTTGGAGGGGGCTTTCGCCTGCGTGATATGCCCCACGGCCTCTGCCGCCGCCGTGGTGACCGAGAAACTGGGCGGCAGCATTGCCTCGATGACCGTCTACACGCTGATAGACAACGCCGTTACGGCCCTGCTCGTGCCGCTGCTCTTCCCCATGGTAGAGAAGCACGCCGACGTTACTTTCATGTCGTCGTTCGCCACAATACTGCAGCGCACGGCCGTGGTGCTCGTCCTGCCCTTCGTATGCGCGATGGCCACGCGCCGCTGGCTGCCGCGGATGGCCAAGGTGATAAAGGACTGCCGCAACCTGGGCTTCTACTTCTGGGCCGTCAACCTGTCCATAGTCATGGGCATGACGCTGCACAACATCTTCACCGCCGGCATATCGTGGCTCTCGATGACGGCGCTTATCGTCGTTCCGGCCGTGGTAACGCTGCTGCTCTTCGGCACGGGCAAGGCCGTCGGGAGGCATTACGGCGACAGCGTGGACGGCGGCCAGGCGCTCGGCCAGAAGAACACCGGCGTGGGCATTTGGCTCGTAATGGTCTACCTTAACCCCGTAATCGCCATAGCGCCTTGCGCCTACGTGGTATGGCAGAACACGCTCAACTCGTGGCAGCTGTGGTGCATGGAGAAGTACGGACGGCTGAAGTGGTAGCTCGTGGAGCGTGGCGCGGCCCCTTTTTTGTTTTTTTATGACAATATTTCCTGCCGTCTCGTTAAAAACCATTAGATTTGTAACCGGTTATATTACATAAACAAACATCTTATGACAAACAAGACATTAAAATCACTCACGGCTCTCATGATAGGCGCATGCCTCATGAGCTCGTGTATCGGTTCGTTCGGACTGTTCAACAAGGTGCTCGACTGGAACAAGCAGGCCACGGGCAACAAGTTCCTCAACTGGCTGATTTTCATACTCATCTCGCCCGCCTACGTGCTGTGCGGAGTGGCCGATATTCTGGTAATCAACAGCATAGAGTTCTGGTCGGGAGACAATCCCCTGGCCGAGAACGTCGGCAAGACGGAGAACGTAATGGGCAGCGACGGCAAGCTGTATGCCGTCACCACGCTTGAAAACGGTTACGAAGTGAAGGCTCCGGACGGCAAAATCGTCAACTTCGTTTACGACAAGACGGAGGACACCTGGTCGATGGTGCAGGACGGAAAGAAGACCAAACTGCTGAAGATGAAGGGCAAGGACACCGCCGAGATATACCTCAAGGACGGCTCTTCGATGGACGTCGCCCTTGACGAGCAGGGCATGTTCAACGCCCGCATGGCCGTGAACGACGGAATGTATTTCGCGTTCAGCAAATAGGAAAAAGCCTGCGCGAGCGGGCTTTTTCAGTAGTTAAAGTAGTTAAAGTAGTTATCGCTCACTTCGTTCGCTAGGAGTTAAAGTCATTACCCTTGTTAGATGTGTAGTGGTTGATATCCATTAACGTAATAATTAACAAAGCATTTGACTTTAACTTCTAGCGAACGAAGTGAGCGATAACTACTTTAACTCCTTTAACTACTTAAATGAATCCTTCTTGTCAAAGAACACCCTCGTGGCGTTAAGAACCGCGAGCAGGGCCACGCCTACGTCGGCGAAGACGGCGGCCCAGAGGTTTGCCATTCCGAACAGGCCGAGAACCATCACCAGCAGCTTCACTCCGATGGCGAAGACGATGTTCTCGTGTACAATGCGGCGCGTGCGGCGGCCTATGCGTATGGCGGCGGCCACTTTCGCCGGGCTGTCGTTCTGTATCACCACGTCGGCCGTTTCTACTGCCATGTCGGCGCCAAGTCCTCCCATGGCAATGCCTACGTTGCTCAGCGCCAGCACGGGGGCGTCGTTTATTCCGTCGCCTACGAAGGCCACGTTGCGCCCGTCATGCTTCAGGCTTTCGATATGTTTTACCTTGTCTTCGGGCAGAAGGTCGCCGTAGCCCTTGTCCACCTTCAGCGTGTCGGCCACCTTGTCAACGAGCGCCTGCTTGTCGCCCGACAGTATCTCGACATGCCCTACGCCGCTCTTGCGCAGTCGGGCAACGGCCTCTATGGCGTCGTCTTTCAGCGTGTCGGCAAGCAGTATGTGCCCTACATACCGTCCGTCCCTGGCGCAGGCCACGATTGTTTCGGGCACCGAGGCCAGCTCTTCCGGGTAGGCTACGCCCTCGCGGTCGAGCAGCTTCAGCGTGCCGGCCAGCCAGCGCGAGCCTCCGGCCACGGCCGCAAGCCCGTAGCCGGGTATGTCTTTCAGCTCGGTTACGCTTACGCCAGTGCTTCCCGCGTATTCGGTTATTGCCTTGGCTATTGGATGGTTGCTGCCGCTCTCCATGGCGGCCACCACGTCAAGCAGTCCTTCGTGTGCCTTGTCGTCGACTTTTACGACGTCGAACTTGCCGCGTGTCAGCGTTCCCGTCTTGTCGAACACTACGGTGTCGAGTCGTGTCACGGCGTCGAGCCAGTTGCCGCCCTTGAAGAGTATGCCCTTCCTTGAGGCCGCCCCGATACCTCCGAAATAACTCAGCGGTATGCTGATGACCAGCGCGCAGGGGCACGATATCACAAGGAAGATTAGCGCCCGGTAGAACCATGTGCTGAAGTCGTAGGCGAACGACGCGTCGGCCAGCGACCACAGCCACGGCACAAGCGCCGTAAGCGCCGCCAGGGCGATGACCGTAGGTGTGTAGACACGGGCGAACTTGCGGATGAACAGTTCGGCCGGAGCCTTGCGCCCGGAGGCCTCTTCCACCATGGATAGTATGCGGGCCACGGCGCTCTGGTCGGCGGGGCGCGCCACACGGAGGCGCACCGCGCTGTCGGTGGCTATCATCCCGGCCAGCACCTCGCCGCCGGTCTCTATCGTGCGGGGCACGCTCTCGCCCGTCAGGGCCGCCGTGTTGAGCGCCGCGGCCGGCGTTGTCAGCACGCCGTCGAGCGGTACGCGCTCGCCCGGGCGCACCTCGATGATGTCGCCTACAGCCACTTCGTCTGGACTCTTGGTTACGATACCCGTGGCCGTCACTACCGAGGCGTGGTCGGGACGGAACTCCATCAGGCTCTTGATGTTGTCGCGGGCACGGTCAACGGCCATGTCCTGCAGGGTCTCGCCGATGCAGTAGAACAGCATTACGGCCACAGCCTCGGGATATTCGCCGATGGCGAAGGCGCCGATTGACGCCACGCTCATCAGCATGAACTCGCTGAACACGTCGCCCTTCATGGCGCATTCCCATGCCTCCTTCATCACTCCGAGGCCTACGGGCAGGAAAGCCACGATGTACCAGGCTATGCGCGGCGCCCCGCCGGCAAACCAACCGACGTTGGCATGCGCCATGACAATGCCCGCGATGAGCATGACCAGCGATATGCCCGGTTTGAGAAAACTCCTTTCTTCCATATTTTTTGTTGTTTAAATAGTCGTTTTACTGATGCAAAAGTACGGCTAAAGGAGTGCAACCGGGTTGCAAAGTTGGGGCGGGGCAGGGGCCTGCCGTGAGTAGGGCGGCAGGCGGAGTGTAAGTGGCTGATAGTCAGAGGGGTTATAAAAGGCCGTCTTTCGGAGGCTGAAAGACGGCATATAGCAACGCGAAAGGTGGCCTTTTGTAATGTAAAAGGCCACCTTTCGGTTCTCGTCCGCTGCCGTTCAGACGAACATCAGCGTGGTTATTGTTCCGGGGTCGAATATCTCGCGCGCCACGTCCTGCAGGTCTTCGGGCGTCAGCTCGTCGATTTTCTCCATCAGTCGGGATATGTCTTTCTCCCTGCCGCTGTGCAGGTAGTTCTTCGAGAAGTCGAGGGCGAAGCTCTCGCGGTTGTCGCATGCCACGCCGATTTGCCCCTTTATTTGGCGTTTTGCGGCAGCCAGCCGTGCTGCCGAGAGGGGCTTCGAGGCCATCTTGTCGAGCTCCCGTGCCACCAGCCGGCGGCAGCGCGCCACGTCCTTGGGGTCGCATCCGAAGTAGACGCACCACAGACCCGTGTCAGAGTAGCTTACCATCGAGCTGTCGACGGTGTACACCAGTCCGTTCCTCTCCCTCAGCGCTATGTTGAGCAGGGCGTTCATGGCCGGGCCGCCCACGATGTTGTTGAGCAGGTATAGCGCCATGCGGCGGTCGTCATGCACGTCGTAGGCCCTGCGTCCTATCATCACGTGCGCCTGGTGCGTGCCCCGGTTCATCACCAGCTCGTGAGCTGTCGCCGGCGGCAGCGGCGCCTCGCAGCTTGTGTTGAGTAGCGGCGCGTGGTCGGGAAAGTCGCTCGTGGCGCGTTCGAGCAGCGTCACCAGCCGGCCGAAGTCTATGTTTCCGTACGAGAAGAATACCGCGTTCTCCGGACGGTAGAAGCGTGAGGTGAAGCCGATGGCGTCGTCGGTCGTATATCCGCGCAGGCGCTCCGACGTTCCGAGAATGTTGTGCCCGAGGGGATGTCCGGCGAAGATGATGTTGTCGAACTCGTCGTAAATCAGTTCGGCAGGCGAGTCGTTGTAACACTCTATCTCGTCGCAGATCACCTCGATTTCCTTGTCGAGCTCGGCCTGCGGGTACGTGCTGTGGAATACGATGTCGGTAAGCAGGTCGACGGCGCGCGGCAGGTGCTCGCGCAGAATTGCCGAGTAGAACACTGTGTCTTCCTTGTTGGTGAAGGCGTTGAGGTCGCCCCCGACCCTCTCCAGGCGGTTGAGCACCTGCAGCGAGTTGCGCCTCGAAGTGCCCTTGAAGGTGGCGTGCTCGCAGAAGTGGGCAAGTCCCTCCTCGCCGGGGCGCTCGTCGCGCGTGCCGGCGCATATCCCGTAGCCGCAATATACCACGGGCGAGGCCGACGGCAGGTGGATGATACGCAGTCCGTTGGCCAGAGTATGTGTGTTGTAGTTCATGTTGTTTAATTTATTCAGGAGTAAAGTGGAGCTTTGCTCCTTGGTTGTTCGGTTTGCAAAAATACATGATTTTCACGAGTTTATACTTTGTTTTATTATATAAAAAACAAAAAATTCGTAACTTTGCCACCGATAACATACTTAAGGTAAAGGATATACAATGCGCAAGGTAATAGGAATAGGCGAAACCGTGCTCGACATAATCTTCAAGCATGGACAGCCAGTGAGCGCCGTGCCTGGCGGCTCGGTTTACAACGGTATTATCTCGCTGGGGCGTGCCGGTGTGCCGGCGGCCTTCGTCAGCGAGGTGGGCAACGACCGCATAGGCAAGAGGACGATAGACTTCCTGAAGGAAAACGGGGTGGAGGCCGACAACGTAGGGATGTTCAAGGGCAGCAAGTCGCCCATCTCGCTGGCCTTCCTTAACGAGCAGAACGACGCCGAGTACATATTCTACAAGGACCATCCGCACGACAGGCTCGACTATGTAGTGCCGGAAATAAACCGTGACGACGTAGTGATGATAGGCTCTTACTACTCTGTCAACCCCGTGATACGCCCGCAGGTGGCCGCCATACTCAACGCCGCGCGCGACCGTGGGGCGATAATCTACTATGACGTGAACTTCCGCGCGGCGCACGCCGACGAGGTACTGAAGCTGACGCCGAACATACTGGAGAACTTCGAGTATGCCGACATCGTGCGCGGCAGCCGCGACGACTTCAAGGTGATGTACAACATGGACACGCCCGACAAGGTGTATAACTCGGAGATATCGTTCTACTGCAAGAAGTTCGTATATACCGACGGGGCCAACCCCGTGGAGCTGCGCGGCGACTTGGGGCTGAAGAAGAGCTATCCCGTGACGGCAACCGACACGGTGAGCACCATCGGCGCCGGCGACAACTTCAACGCCGGACTGGTGTACGGCCTGATGCGCTACGGCGTGACGCGCGACATGATGGACGGCGCGATACCCGAACAGACATGGGACAAGATAATAGCCTGCGCCTTGGCCTTCTCGGCCAACTGCTGCAAGAGCATTGACAACTCGATTGACAAGGACTTCGGCGAAGCCATGAAGGCTGAGCTAAGCGGAAACTAATTGGGCTAATAAGGCCTATCAGGCTTATTGGGCCTAATTAGCCTGATAAGCCTAATAAACCCCAAGACTAATAACAACTAAAGCTACGATAACGATGATTGAGATTACAGACAAAATCTATTATGTCGGCGTGAACGACCGCAACAAGGAGCTTTTCGAGGGCTTGTGGCCGCTGCCGAACGGAGTTTCCTACAACTCTTACCTTATTGACGACGAAAAGGTATGCCTTATTGATACAGTTGAAGTTGACTTCTTCATGCCTTTCCTGAAGAACATACGCGAGATATTGGGCGACAGGCAGATTGACTACCTCGTAATAAACCACATGGAGCCCGACCACAGCGGCGCCATAGAGCTTATCCGTAAATACTATCCCGGAATAAAAATCGTGGCCAACAAGAAGACGTTTGGCATGATAGAGGGATTTTACGGCATAACAACCGACGAGGTGGAGGTGAAGAACGGCTCTACGCTCAGCCTCGGGCGCCACGAGCTTTCGTTCGTGCTGACGCCGATGGTGCACTGGCCAGAGACGATGGTAACGCTCGACACGACCACCAACACGCTGTTCTCGGGCGACGCCTTCGGCTGCTTCGGCGCGCTGAACGGCGGCATAATCGACTCTGAAATCAACTGCGATGAGTTCTGGTTGGAGATGATACGCTATTATTCGAACATCGTCGGCAAGTACGGCACTCCCGTACAGAACGCCCTGAAGAAGCTCGAGGGCGTACAACTGGACTACATCTGCTCTACGCACGGCCCCGTTTGGCATGAGTATATCGACAAGGTAATCGGCATTTACGACCGCTTGAGCCGCTACGAGACCGAGGAAGGCATCGTGATATGCTACGGAACGATGTACGGCAACACCGAGCGCATGGCCGAAGTGATTGCCCGCGCCGCGAGCCAGGCCGGCATCAAGAACATCGTTATGTACAACGTGTCGAAGACTCACCACTCTTACATACTGCGCGACATATTCCGCTACCGCGCACTCATCGTGGGCGCACCGACCTACAACGCAGGTCTTTACCACGAAATGGAGGTTCTGCTGAGCGAAATAGCAGGCAAGGACATCAAGAACCGCCACTATATCGGATGGTTCGGAAGCTACGCATGGGCCGGCAAGGCCGTTGAGCGCATACACCACTGGAACGAAACCAAGCTGAAGTTTGAGGCTGTGGGCACTCCGGTTGAGATGAAGCAGAGTCTGAAAGAAGACTCTTACGCACAGTGTGAGGCCCTGGGCCGCGCCATGGCTGAAAGGCTTAAACAAGACCGATAATGAAAAAGATAAAGCTGGGCCTGCTGCCAAGAGTTATCATAGCGATAGCTCTTGGCATAGCGCTGGGCAATGTGCTCAGCCTGCCGGTAGTAAGGGTGTTCGTCACCTTCAACGCTGTGTTCAGCCAGTTTCTCAACTTTGTCATTCCGCTGATAATCATCGGCCTGGTTACTCCTGCCATTGCCGACATCGGCAAGGGCGCGGGCAAGCTGCTGCTGGCCACGGTAGCCATAGCATACGCCGACACGGTGCTCACGGGAGTGCTGTCGTATGGCGTGGGAACAAGCCTGTTCCCGTCGATGATTTCGTCGGTTTCCGACTTCAGTTCCGTTGTGAAGCCGGAGGGAACTGCTCCTTACTTCGAGATAACCATACCGCCAATGGCCGACGTCATGAGCGCACTGGTGTTCTCGTTTCTCATGGGTCTGTGTATAGCCTACAGCAACACGCCCACTCTGAAAAATGCCTTCATGGAGCTGAAGGAGGTAATCACCAAGACCATAGCCGTGGCGGTGGTTCCGCTGTTGCCGCTCTTTATCTTCGGCATATTCCTTGATATGACGATGAAGGGCGACGCCATGCGCATCATGACGGTGTTCGCAAAGATTATAGTTGTAATCTTCGCGCTCCACATCTTCGTCCTTCTTTACCAGTATGTCATAGCGGGAGCCATCGTAAGGCGCAACCCTCTGAGGCTGCTCATCAACATGCTGCCTGCCTACTTCACCGCTCTCGGCACGTCGTCGTCGGCAGCCACAATACCGGTATCGCTGCGCCAGACGCTGAAGAACGGCGTGAGAAATGACATTGCGTCGTTCGTGGTGCCTCTGTGCGCCACAATCCACATGTCGGGCTCTACGCTGAAGATTACGGCCTGCGCGCTTACGCTGTGCATGCTTGAGGGCATACCCCACTCGCTGCCCGTGTTCATCCACTTCATAATGATGCTCGGCATAGTGATGGTGGCAGCTCCGGGAGTGCCGGGAGGAAGCATCATGGCGGCGCTCGGACCGCTCGCCTCTATACTGGGGTTCAACACCGAGCAGCAGGCTCTGATGATTGCGCTCTACATTGCCATGGACAGCTTCGGCACGGCATGCAACGTTACGGGCGACGGAGCCATAGCGCTGGTTATCGACAAGATGTTCAAGCCGAACAGAAAGGTAGCCGCAACGGCTGCGGACAACGCACCGGCGGAATAACGGAATATATCTGAAAGAAAAACAAAAGGCATCTTTCCGCTTGCGGAAAAATGCCTTTTTATTTATGCCTTAACCGATATCGTAACGTCTGACGATACCCGTCTGAAATCGGCACGATACATACCTATTTGCAAAAGACCACGTTTTAGCCTCCAAAAGGGCACATATTGCACGCTAAAAGGTCACCTTTTAGGAGCTAAAACATGGCCTTTCGGAAAGCCTCTGACTGTCAGCGTGTTAGCAATGCCTTCAGTTCGTCCATGCTATCGGCCGTCATGAGCGTCTTGTCGAAGCCGCTGCGTATCACGCCCTTGGCCTTAAGGTCGTCGAGCATGGCAAGGAGAGAGTTCCAGAAGCCCTTCATGTTGTAGAGTATCACGGGCTTGCTGTGATATCCGATAGACGCCGACGCAGCGATGGTGAATATCTCGTCGAGCGTGCCCACGCCGCCAGGCAGCGCTATTATCACGTCGCTGCGCTGAATCATCAGATCCTTGCGGTCGGAGAGGTTGTCGCAGAGAATCTTCACATCGACATGCTCCGACACCTTGCCACCTTTCTCGACAATCGATGGCACGACGCCTACGGTCATTCCCTTTGCGTTGTGCACAGCCTCAGCCACACACTCCATCAGTCCGAGGTTGCATCCGCCGAACACCAGCGTATGCCCGTTGGCACCCATCCAGGCGCCCAGCTCGCGCGTGCGGTCGAAGTATTCGGTGGGAAGATTCGAGTTGGCGGAGCAGAAAATACAAATGTTCATGTTTATTTGGTTTTTTATTATTAACTAAGCCTTCCTAAGCCTTCTTAGGCCTTTCTAAGCCTTGGTAGGAGGCTACGGCATTCCTGCCGTAGCCATTAGTAATAGAAATGCAACTTATTACTACTGTTTGCAATGGAGGGTGTGTCAAAAGTCGCAAGTGGTACGCCCCGAAGGAGCAATTTGGGCTTTCAGCTCGCATTGTTTGAGTTTTGACACACCCTCACGCAAGTAACGCTCTACCAAATGTTTTTTATGTTTATTGCCGTATATATTTTACGAGGGCACATCGTGCCACTGCTTTACATATAGACAAAGCTGTCGAGAGCTTGCTCTCGTAAGGCTTTATCTATATGTAAGGCAAGTCGAAGACTCGGAAAATATATACGGGGTTTAATCGGTTTTTGTCAAAGCCCTGCCATATACTCACATAAACCTCCCCGATAAACTCCAGTTTATATCTCTCCAGCTATCGGAGAGCCCGAAATAGTAGTCTCTGTATACAGTTAAGGCTTAACAGCCTCAACCGTGTATCCTTTTTCCTGCAGCAACTTAAGCACGCCCTTACTGCCAGGCAGGTGTCCGGCACCCACAACAAACAAGGTTGGGGCAGCCTTCATGATGGCAGGCATACGACTTGCCCAGTCGAGGTTGCGGTTGTCGAGCAGCTGTGCCATCTCTTCAGGAGTGCTGTCGCACGTTGTGTTGAACTTCTCGTTCATAAGGTCAAGCAGAGCCTTGACGTCCTGTGCGTAGTAAGCCTTGACCATGCGCTCGGTAAACTGGGCATAATAGTCGAGGTTGTTAAGGAAGCAGTCGAGCTGCTGGATCTGTCTTTTGAGCGGCGCGCCGTACAACAGACTTGCCTGGAACGACAGCGTCTCAAGTCCGCCTACAGGTTCGTTGTTCTGCTTGGCCTGCTTTTGGAAGTACTGGTCGATAAGGTTTGTAGGGTCGAACTCGCCCATGTGAGCCTTGAGATACTGCAACACCATAAGCTGTGTGAGCAGCGTGGCGGGCGACATCTTGCCCATCTGCTGAGCCACCATAGGGTTGCTTAGACCTACACCCATATAGTCTACCAGCACCGCATCAAGCTTTTTGTACTGCTCGGGGGTTAGCACCGTCTTCAAGGTCTTGCCCTCCGGCAGGAGCATGTGCTTCTGCATAACCTGCATACTGTCCGGGTTTAGCATAACATCAAAATTCAATTCGCCATACACCTGGTCGGTAGCGTCGAGCGCCTGGCGCACACCGGCAACCTGGTCGACAAAAGGCGAGTTGGCAAAGTGGAAGGTACCGAAGACGTACGACGGCTTTTTAAGGTCGGCACCCGACACGCGATAAAGCAACTGAGCGTTGGCGCTAACAGCCGAAACCAATACAAATAAGAGTGAAATTAAGATTTTCTTCATATTATTTATTGTTAAATGACCAACAAAGTTTTGTACTAAGGATGTTTTTACGTATTTTTACAAATGCGTCACATATATTTTAATATAATGACACAGCATCCTCCTACGGTTTGCCATGCAACTCGTGTTTCTGTAGTATATGCATCTTGCGTTATGCATCACACCATCCCGTCGAGCTGCTTCTTCAGCTCCTTCAGCTCCTCGCGCACGCTTATCAGCGTAGCCAGAATGTCCGAGCTTTTGTCCACGCCCGTGCGGTTCTTGTTGAGCATCTTGCGCGCTGCCGAGAGCTTGAAGCCGCGCACCTTCACAAGGTTGTGTATAACGCGAATCTGCTCGATGTCCTTCTCCGTATACTGGCGCACGTTCTGTCCCACGGTCTTGGGTTTCAGATGCGGAAACTCCGTCTCCCAAAAACGCAGAGTGCTCTCACGTATGTCGAACATCGCCGCCACCTCCTTAATGGAGTAGTACAACTTCACGTTCTTATTGGTATTCAATGCCATATTATTTGCAATTTATTTGCAAAAGTAACCAAAACAAAGTACCTTTGCAAACGTTTTAGAAAGAAATTAAAAAACAAACGCAATATTGTATAATATGATGACAGCTAATGAAATCCGCGACTCGTTCAAGAAGTTCTTCGAGTCGAAAGGACACACCATCGTGCCGAGTGCGCCGATGGTAATCAAGGATGACCCAACATTGATGTTCACAAACGCTGGTATGAACCAGTGGAAGGACATCATCCTCGGCACACGCGAGCCCGAACCGCGCCGTCGTGCCGACACACAGAAGTGCCTTCGCGTGAGCGGCAAGCACAACGACCTCGAGGAAGTAGGTCACGACACATACCACCACACCATGTTCGAGATGCTCGGCAACTGGTCGTTCGGCGACTACTTCAAGG
>ERZ779669.1153-NODE-1153-length-12887-cov-2.759507_pt1 | contig 12887 bp, 8 predicted proteins | sample MGYA00511372_ERZ779669 | MGnify/ENA primary metagenome ERZ779669 (study PRJEB29588, sample SAMEA1967891) | human gut metagenome | biome: human gut; feature: human-associated habitat; material: faeces | place: Denmark | collected 2008/2010 ... | reverse complement strand
TAACCCCTAACCTCTAATTGATTCTTTTGGCCTGTCGTTTCGGGTGGGAACGAAAAAACGGACACCTGTCTGGCAGATGTCCGTTTCGGAGTATATAAGTCTGAATGTCTGTTATTCTTCCTTGTTTTCTTCGGCGTAAGCCTTGAGCAGTTTTTCCTGAATGTCGCCCGGAACGAGTTCGTAGGACGCAAACTTCATGGTGAAAGAAGAGCGGCCGCCTGTGATAGAGCTGAGGGCAGTAGAGTAGGACGACATTTCTTTTAACGGAACGCGGGCTGTGATTTTTTCAAATCCCTTTTCGCTTTCCATACCCATGATGATGGCACGGCGTCCTTGCAAGTCGCTCATCACGTCACCCATCTTGTCGGACGGAACGAGTACCACTACATCGTAAACCGGTTCCAGAATCTTCGGGTTCGCATTGCGGAATGCTTCGCTGAAGGCGTTACGTCCGGCAAGGCGGAAGGAGATTTCGTTGGAGTCAACCGGGTGCATCTTACCGTCGTAGATACAAACGCGTACGTCGCGTGCGTAAGAACCTGTCAACGGACCTTGTTCCATGCGGTCCATCAAGCCTTTCACGATAGCAGGGATAAAGCGCGCATCGATGGCACCACCCACGATACAGTTTACAAATACCAGTTTTCCACCCCACTCCAACGGAATTTCTTCAGTTCCTTTGACGTTCATCTTGAATTCCTGTCCGTTGAATTTGTAAGTATCAGGTGCAGGCATGCCTTCGTAATAAGGTTCCACAATCAGATGAACTTCACCGAACTGCCCGGCACCACCTGACTGTTTTTTATGACGATAATCGGCACGTGCTGCCTTCGTAATGGTTTCACGATACGGAATACGAGGTTCCTCAAACTTAATAGCCAACTTTTCGTTGTTTTCCAAGCGCCACTTCAGTGTACGCAAATGGAACTCACCTTGTCCATGCACGATCGTTTGACACAATTCCTTCGATTGGTCAATAACCCACGTAGGATCTTCTTCACGCATACGATTCAAAATAGCCATCATTTTTTCCGTATCAGCTTCATTTACCGGCTTGATTGCACGCGAATATTTTGAATTAGGATATTTTATGAAGTTGAAACGGTTTTCCGCTCCCTTACCATTCAATGTATTGCCTGTATGCACATCTTTCAGTTTTACAGTACAACCGATATCACCGGCAACCATTTCTTCCACTTTGATACGGTTGGCACCAGCACAGGCATAAATCTGGGCAATACGTTCTTTCGAACCACGGTCGGCATTCGTAAAGTCATCACCTTCGTGTACTTTACCACTCATCACCTTAAAATATTGCACATCACCGATATGCGGTTCAACCGCCGTCTTGAAGAAATAGAGTGAAGTAGGACCGTTGGCATCAGGTTTCACCACCTCTCCACGTGTATTGTGTACCGGCGGCATTTCATCTACAAACGGAACCACATTGCCCAAGAATTCCATCAGACGACGCACACCCATATCCTTACCGGCACATACGCAGAACACCGGGAACATGCCACGACAAGCCAATCCCTTACGAATACCTTCACGCATTTCATCTTCGGTCAAAGAATCCATTTCAAAGAATTTCTCCATCAAGCCTTCGTCGTGTTCGGCCGCAGCCTCAACCAGTGCCTTGTGCAGCATGGTAGCCTTTTCCATTTCCTCAGCAGGAATTTCCTCAATAGTGGGAGCGCCACCTTCGGGTCCCCACGAATATTTTTTCATTAAAAGTACATCAATCAATGCATTGAAATTCGGTCCTGTAGCTAACGGGTATTGTACCGGAACCACCTTCGGACCGTATATGCTTTGCAGCTGTTCAAGCACCATGTCATAATCACATTTCTCATTGTCAAGCTGGTTCACCAAAAAGATAACAGGCTTACCCAGTTTCTCGGTATAACGGAAATGGTTCTGCGTACCTACCTCAGGACCGTACTGGCCATTGAGCAACAGAATCGCAGTATCGGTAACATTGAGCGCCGTAATAGCTGCCCCAACAAAGTCATCACTACCCGGACAGTCGATAATATTCAGCTTCTTGCCATTCCACTCTACATGGAAAACGGTGGAAAACACTGAATAGCCGTATTCCTGTTCCACCGGAAAGTAATCGCTGACCGTATTTTTGGCAGTAATCCTGCCACGACGTTTTATAATACCACTCTCATAGAGCAGCGCTTCTGTGAGAGTGGTTTTACCCGAGCCGTCATTGCCAAGTAGGGCAATGTTCTTGATTTCATTTGTCTGATATACTTTCATGATATATTAGGATTTAAAGTGAATAATCCGGCACGACCTGCGTACCGCTTAACTTTAGTGCGGCGCAAATTAGGAATTAACGAGAAAAAAAGCAACGAAAAGCCGGGTGTTACTAAACTATGTTATGCAACATGCCAACTTCTCAATAAAAAGATAAATGATAGAGCCTATCCGCATAATAACGGATAAAAGCAACACCTTTTCAGCCCCAAATTGAAACATTTCATTACCCTATCACCTACTTTTTTCACTTATCTTTGCCAAGAAACATAATTAACAAAAACATATCTAATACAACAAACGAACATGAAAACAAACCTTTTGAAAACCGGAACTCTAGCCATGTTCCTGAGCATTTCCGCTTCAATGCCGGCACAAGAAAAAGCCAGCATAACCATCCATGCAGACCAGGGTAAGAACATTATCAGCAAGCACATCTACGGTCAGTTTGCCGAGCATCTGGGTACTTGTATCTACGGCGGCCTATGGGTAGGCGAAGACTCAAGTATCCCCAACACACAGGGATACCGCAACGATGTTCTGGCCGCGCTGAAAGATCTCAGTATCCCCAATCTGCGCTGGCCCGGCGGCTGTTTTGCCGACGAATACCACTGGATGGACGGCATTGGTCCCCGTAGTGAACGTCCACGCATGGTAAACACCAACTGGGGTGGAACGGTAGAAGACAACAGTTTCGGCACCCACGAGTTTCTCAATCTTTGCGAATTACTGGGTTGTGAGCCTTACATCAGTGGAAACGTAGGTAGTGGTTCGGTTGAAGAAATGGCCAAATGGGTGGAATATGTCAATGCCCAGGACGGTCCCATGGCCAAGTTGCGTAAGCAGAACGGACGCGAAAAACCTTGGAAAGTGAAGTTTTTCGGCGTAGGCAATGAGAGCTGGGGATGTGGCGGCAGCATGCGCCCCGAATACTACGCCGACCTGTATCGCCGTTACTCCACCTATTGCCGCAACTACAACGGCAATAACCTTTTTAAAATTGCCAGCGGAGCCAGTGACTACGATTACAATTGGACAGAAGTGCTGATAAAGAACGTAGGCGCCCGCATGCAGGGACTTTCCTTACACTATTACAGCATTATAGACTGGAATAACAAGGGAAAAGCTACCGAATTTACCGACAACGACTACTACAACACACTGGGCAAATGCCTTGAAATAGAACCGGTGATAAAGAAACACATTGCCATTATGGACAAGTATGATCCTGCCCGCAACGTAGCCCTCATGGTGGATGAATGGGGGACTTGGTGGGACCAGGAACCAGGTACCATTCCCGGACATCTGTTCCAGCAAAACACATTGCGTGATGCCATGGTGGCAGCTCTCACATTAAATGTGTTCCACAAATATACCGATCGTATCCAAATGGCCAACATTGCCCAGATTGCCAACGTACTGCAATCCATGATTCTGACCCGCAACGACAAAATGGCGCTTACTCCCACTTATCATGTATTCAAAATGTACAAAGTGCATCAGGACGCTACTTTCCTGCCACTCGATTTGCAATGTGAACGTCGCGTAGTAAGTCATGACCGTATCGTTCCTACCGTAAGTGCAACCGCCTCACGCAACCAGAACGGTGACATCAACATCTCACTTGCCAACATCGACCTTAACAAAACATGTGATGTAGAAATCACCCTTGAGGGCGTGACAGGAAAGCAGGTATCAGGTGTAATCCTCACCTCAGCCAACATCAGCGACCACAACACCTTTGATAACACCAATAAAGTACAGCCCCAAGCTTTCGACAAAGCACGTATTAATAAAGGAGTACTCAAGGTAACTTTACCGGCCAAATCCATCGTCACACTCTGCATCCGTTAATAATCGATGCCATGACAAATTGACAATCCTACATAAATAAAAAAAGAACAGATGGCTTGGAAATATTTCCGCAGCCATCTGTTCTTTTTATTATATCCAATGCAATTTACCGTTTTATTCTACACCCACCTCATGTTTTACCGGTATAAACATAAAGTTAAATTCATAGTCGGCATAAGGTACCTGATATTCAGGACGGGCAATGCGGCCCCAGCTGTCTTCACATCCCAAACCGGCCTGTACCTTGTCAATGCACAGATTGGTCAGATTAGACTCTTCCACTTCGGGTGAATGTCCCTGCTGCTTGGTCCAACCTTCATCCAGTGATTCAATGGTATAATGCAGAGCCGATGCCGAGAACGGTGCCTCAGCAACTACCTCAAGACCATAACCACCAGCATTCAGCACTTTCCACCAACGGATATCGGTCTTCGTACCATTTTCCTGTGGACGGATGTAAGGATAGAACTGACTGGCCACACTCTGACGGTAAATACCCAGGTCGGCAGCGTGATTACGGTCACTATAATTTTCTACCGGACCACGACCATAATACTCAATGGTCTCAAATGTACGCGGCATAGCCATCTGCATACCAAAACGGAACATATTGGAAACCTTAGCGTCCTTGTCTGTTGTCATTTTCTGAGATACTTTTACGGCACCAGCCGGACTGATGATATAAGTCAAGTTTAATTTGGCTGAAACATCAGGCATGTCGTAAGCAGCTTCTACTACCACATTTTCACCTTCAGTGCGGTGGTTCAAAGCAGTTAGTTTCAATTCGGGATTCTTCCAGACTACGTACTTCTGCTGAAGGTTAGCGCCAAAATCGTTATCGGTAGGCGCACGCCAGAAGTTGGGCCTCAATGCGGCTCCTTCTTCAATCATCTCCAGACCGTTCACCTCGTATTTAGACATGTATCCGTTACGTTTGTCAAATTCCATGCGGAACGCATCACCGGCCACAATCAAATAATTGTATTCATTATCCTGAACAGCAGGTACCCCCGGCTTGGCATGTCCCTTGCAAGCCTTCAATTCCAATGCAGGAGCCTTATATGGATTCAACGTCAGTTGCTCACGGGCTACCACATGTCCGGCTGGCAACAGGCCTTCACGGTTTTTCAAACGATAGGTTACGTTGAGAAGCGATTCGTTACGCTTGCAGAAGTGTCCCAACGGCAAGACCAACTTCGCAGTCTGCTGAGGAGCAACCTCCAGATTTTCCACTCGACCGGTGCGAACTACGCGGCCAGCCTTCAAGACTTCCCACTCCAGATAATAAGCCGAAAGATCACGGAAGAAGTTCTCATTGTAGATACTTATTTCCACATCGTCGTTCTCCAGTTTGTTGGACAAAGTGGTCCAGATGCTCTGGTAAATACGTCCCACTTCATACATATGTGGATTAGGTACGCGGTCGGGGCTAATAAGACCGTTGTTACAGAAGTTCACGTCACTGGCATCAAAACGGTTAAAATCACCTCCATAAGCATAAATCATCGCACCATTCTTTCCTGTCCAGCGTACCGACTGGTCTACAAAGTCCCAGATAAATCCACCCTGGTATTTGGGATATTTGCGTACCAGATCCCAATATTCTTTAAATCCACCTTCCGAGTTACCCATGGCATGTGCATACTCGCACTGAATCAACGGTTTGTCGGCCGATGCATCTTCGCTATAACGGCGACAGTCATCATATCCCAGATACATCGGGCAGTAAATGTCGGTCTTACCAGTCCGTCCTGCCTGCTCGTATTGTACGGCACGGCTGGGGTCTTCGGCTTTCACCCAGTCATAGGCAGCTTCAAAGTTAGGACCGTAACCAGCCTCGTTGCCTAATGACCAAAAGATAATGCTCGGATGATTGAAAGCACGTTGCACGTTGCGCTGGTTGCGTTCCATGTGTGCCTTGGCGTAAGACGGATTCTTGGCCAATGTAGTCTCACCGTAACCCATACCATGCGATTCGATATTGGCCTCTGCCACTACATAAATACCATATTGGTCGCACAAGTCATACCAAAGGTTGTTGTCGGGATAATGGCACGTACGCACAGCATTCAAGTTGAATTGTTTCATCAACTGGATGTCCTGCAACATGCGTTCGCGCGATACTACATAACCGCCATCCGGATCCATTTCGTGACGGTTGGCACCCTTGAAAAGTACCGGTTGCCCGTTAACCAAAATTTGGGCATCCTTCAATTCTATTTTGCGGAAACCCACTTTCACGGGAATCACTTCAAGCACCTTGTCGCCCTCCTTCAACGTCGCACGCAGGGTATAAAGATAAGGTGTTTCAGCTGTCCATTTGTTGGGCGCCTCTACCTGGAATACTTCCGATATTTTGCCCGACGCCTTCAACGATTTGGTTGCCACCGCTTTCTGACGTGCGTCAAGCAATTCCAGTTCCACCTGTCCGCTACCTTTCATACTAAGATCCACTTTCAATGTACCGTTGCGATATTGCGCATCAAGGTCGGGAGTAACACGAATGTCAGAAATCTGTTTCTTATTGCGGGCATACAAGTAACAATCACGTCCTACACCGCTATAACGGAAGAAATCCTGGTCTTCCAGATATGTTCCGTCGCACCAGCGGAACACTTGGAAAGCAATCAGGTTTTCCTGTCCGGGCTTCAGATAAGAAGTCAGGTTGAATTCAGCTTCCAGCTTACTATCTTCGCTATATCCGACATACTTTCCGTTTACCCACAGATACATGTTGGAAGTTACCGAACCAAAGTGTGCAATGATTTCCTTGCCTTTCCAATCGGCCGGAATCACTATCTCACGGCGATAAGAACCCACATGATTATTTTCTTCCGGCACTAAAGGCGGATTGTTTTTATAACAATTGCGCCAGGCATAGCCCACATTCACATAAATGGGATCACCATAGCCATTCAGTTCCCAAACACCCGGCACAGTCATATCGGCCCAGCCTTTATCATTGAAACCGGTCTTCCAGAAATCGGTAGGACGCGCATCAGCATCTTTCACCCAGAAGAACTTCCAGGTACCGTTCAAAGACATAAAGTTAGACGAATGTTCTTTTACGCCCTGCTTAGCTGCCTCAACTGATTCGTAAGCAAAATAACTGGCGTGCATAGGCGCACGGTTCACGGCATTGACCTCCGGGTCACGCCATTCTTGGAAGGACTGGGCACCTGCCGTAAAAGCAGCGGTAGCCAACAGCCCTGTCAGAAGTAATTTTTTCATTATTGCTATGCTATTCTTTAGATTAATATAGGGTTGTTTCAAATTTTCCACAAAAGTACCACCACAGGCAAAGACATACAAAAAGAGCACGTATGTTGTACAACATAAACCATGCAAAAAGCGTATCTTTGCCCCGTATCCAAATATCCCGTCATGGCAGGCATTTACATCCATATCCCCTTTTGCAAGACACGTTGCATCTATTGCGACTTTTATTCCACCACACGTAGCGAGTTGAAACACCGTTACACGCAAGCCCTGTGCCGCGAACTCTCCCTGCGCAAAGATTATCTGAAAGGAGAACCGGTAAAGACCATCTACTTTGGTGGAGGCACCCCTTCGCAACTCGATGAAAACGATTTCCGACAGATATTTGCCGCCATCGAACACACATACGGTCTTCTGAATGCCGAAGAAATTACTCTTGAAGCCAATCCCGACGACCTGACCGAAGAATACACCTCCATGTTGCGATCACTCCCCTTCAACCGTATCAGCATGGGTATACAGACATTTGACGACTCTACCCTCAAACTGCTCAACCGCCGGCATACAGCCCAACAAGCACGCGAAGCCGTGGCCCGTTGCCGCAAGGCTGGATTCAATAACATCAGTATCGACCTTATCTACGGCCTTCCGGGAGAAACCGAGGAACACTGGACTAACGACCTGAACCAAGCCATCGCCCTTAACGTAGAGCACATCTCTGCCTATCACCTCACCTATGAAGAAGGTACACGCCTCTACCAGTTACTTCAAGCACACACACTAACCGAAGTGGACGAAGAAGCCAGCCTGCGCTTTTTCACACTACTGAAAGAAAAACTCGAAGCGGCAGGATACGTACACTATGAAATCTCCAACTTCTGCAAACCCGGCATGCACTCACGACACAACAGTTCCTATTGGCATGGCATCCCCTATCTGGGATGCGGCCCGTCGGCCCACTCGTTCGACACATGTACCCGCGAATGGAATACGGCTTCACTGGAAGAATATCTGGCATCCCTCGAATCGGGTCAACGCACCTTCGAGCGCGAAGCGCTGAACCTCCCTACCCGCTACAACGAATACATCATGACCGCCTTGCGCACCATGCAAGGTATCTCCCTGACCGAAATAGAAGAAAAATTCGGGCAACAGCTCTACCAGTATTTCCTGAAAATCGCCACTCCCTACCTTAAGGAAGGATTATTAAAAAAGACTGACAACCGGATTTCCCTTACACGGGAAAGTATCTTTATATCCGATGGAATCATCAGTGATCTGTTTTTCGATGGCGAAGAAGGGTAAAAACGGGTGAAACAGGAATCAATATACATTTGACCAAAGCCCATTCCACAAACCAGCATACTGCTATCAGCCCCGTACTTTCCACGCATTTTGTTCATATTTTGTTCGCTTCTATAACAGGCCGAATGCCACGAAAATGAGAAACAGGAAACACGAACATGATACGAACATGATACGAACATGGTAAGAACATGGTAAGAATGTGATAGGAACTTGATACGAATAAAAAGGCAGGCAAGAATAATGCATTGCAAACATAGATATTGTAAATATTTATAAAAAAATGAAGTATGGTATCACATACGCCACCCGTATCAGTTTTCAGAGCATGTATCCACAGTATTCAAAAGCCACCATAACATAATATCGGCAGATACCCAACGGTCATAAGGCAAATATCATTTTGCAAACTTCCATGCGTTTTATGCCAACTAAACTGAGGCATCCTTCCGTTAAAAAAAACGTACCAACGCATTTTTAACATCATTATATTTGTTATTTATAAATATGTAAGTATATTTGCAGAGTGAATGCTCCATTCAAGGCAAACGACAAACAATAATCACAAAAGTTTTACAATAAGTATGGTGGAACGACTTAATAAAGCCGCTTTGTTATTAGTTATTGTCATGTTTTTGCTCTTCCCGTCCACTGCACGAGGAGAGTGTGATAGCACGTATGCCGAAAAATTAAGTCATGACACTACCATTCTGTTCCGATTCATTCCAGGTAACCGAAGCTTTTACTCACCTTATAAAGGAAATGATAAAGCTATTCTTTTGGCAGCCAGACTAATCAACCAATATCGCAAAGATATAGAATCCGGGAAAGCCTACATACAAATCCGCGGTTTTTGTGCATCTTTTGGCTCCAGACAAGCCAATCTTTTAGCTGCCAAAGAACGCAGCAACCACGTAAAATCATGGTTCATTACCCACTACGGGATGAAAGAGGACTATTACCGCACCCGCAATTCCACATCCTCATACAACGGGACAACAGATGTTGTGGCCCTCATGGGATTGGAATACATTGACGGATATGCCCCTTTGGAGCAACAAAAAACCGAACAGGTCCGACGTGACAGTCTGGAACGCCTGCGTGCCGACAGCCTGGCCGCCATTGAGCTGCAACAGGCCGAGACACTAGCCATTGAGCTGCAATGCGCCGACAGCCTGGCACAAGCCGAAGCCCTACGCAAGCAACAGATAGCCGACAGCCTGGCCGCTCTCCCCATACGCGAATACATGTCCACCCCATGGTACATCAAAACCAATCTGCTATACGATGCCGTGCTGATGCCCTCGCTCGAGGTGGAATACAGGATCAACAACCGGTGGTCGGCCGCCGTGGAAGGCAACATGGCCTGGTGGCACCATAACGGCGAACACAAATATTACCAGCTGGCCACCATCATTCCCGAAGTGCGTTACTGGTTCCGCCCGCAAGGCAAGCGACACGGGCATTACGTGGGCCTGTTTGGCGGCGGAGGATGGTATGACTTGGAGAACGGAGGCCGAGGCTATAAGGGTGAGGGTGGCATGGTAGGCGTGAGTTATGGCTACCAATTTCCAGTAGGCAAATATTTTGCTTTTGAAGCAGGAATCGGTGCAGGCTTCATGACTACCCAATACGAAGAATACTTGCCCATGGACGGGCACTATGTGTACCAGCAAACCAGCCGCACCAATTACTTCGGTCCGCTGAAGCTGAAGTTTGCCTGGGTGTGGAACATCGGACGGTGGATAGAGAAGAAAGGAGGCGGAAAATGAAACGGATGAAGATTTTCGTTGTGCCGGTTCTACTTCTGCTAACCGTCACCAGCTGCCGTAAAGATTTGTGTTACGACCACGATGCACATTCATACAGTGTAAAAACAATAGTAGAAGCATCATGGGAACAGGAATGGGAACGACTCCATAGTATAGACTGGAAAGAAGTATGGGATGAAAACTGGAAATATCCTTATGATACATTCCGTCCTGAAACAGGAAAAGGCATACGCAGTTTGGTTTACAATGAACAGGGAATGACCGAGGGTAATCTCACCCCCGATGGGGGACGGCTTTACATGCCCGAAGGGGCACATACCCTGTTATTCTACAATAATGATACGGAATATATTGTTTTTGAAGACATAGCCACATTGCCTACCGCTTCTGCTTCGACACGTACACGTACACGCAATAACTTCACAACTCTGCACGAAAATGAACGCACCATTACACCGCCCGATATGCTTTACGGAGCGTTTGTAAAAGAATATATAGCAGAAAATACCCTCGATCCGGTAATGCTCCCCATCGAAATGCGTCCCCTGAGTTACAGTTATCTGATCCGTTACCGGTTCAAATCGGGACAGCAATATGTGGCACAAGCCCGCGGTGCCCTGGCAGGTATGGCCGAAAAGGTATATCTGCGCGACGGACATACCGAAAGCTCTACAGCCACCATGTTGTTTGACTGTAAGGTAGATGAGTTGGGCTGTACCGCTCTGTTACAGGCATTCGGTGCTCCCGATTATTCGTACACCGATGGCTATACTATCGACGAAACAAGCCACATCTATACGCTGAGCCTGGAAGTACAGCTATACAACGGCAAAGTACTGAACTATACTTTCGACATCAGCCGTATGATGCAGGCCCAACCGCGTGGTGGTGTCATTCAGGTGACAGATATTGTGGTCTCCGATGAAGACGGAGCCGGAGGCTCGGAAGGCGGTTTCGATGTGGATGTTGACGGCTGGGGCGACTTTATAGAGATACCGCTGCCATTGGAATAACTTCCCCGTAAAACGTAGAAAGAGAGAACATGGAGAGAATGATTATATAATAGGATTGTTTAATTGATTAATATTTTTAACTATGAAGAGAAGTTTATTTTGGCTTGGCGCAGCAGCTATGGCGCTCGCAAGCTGTACGAACAGTGAAGTAATGGAGGTGGCCGAGAACAGGGCCATAGGGTTTAGCTCGTTTGTGAACAATAGTACAAAAGCTGTTGTTCCAATTACAAGCACGACTAGTTTTACCTCTGCAAACTTTTATGTATTTGGAGAATATGGTGACGCTACCAGTGATTGGAGTAAAGTAGGACAAGCATTTAACAATGAACTGGGAAGTGCTGTTTATTATTGGCAACCTAGCCAAACTTACCGATTCGGTGCGTATGCCGACGGAGCAAATGGAAAAATTGAAACTTCAGGAACTGGCGCTACTGTGGCATTCAGTGCAGCAGAAAAAAAACTAACTTTTACTAAATACACACCGAATGACAGCAAAGACCTCGTGGCTGCTGTCTCTGATGACATAACAACAGATGCGACTGTTAGCAGCACAAATCCTGACCCTGTAAGCCTTACTTTCAAACACATGCTGAGCCAAGTAAAACTGACCTTTACGACCGATGCAGCAGCTACATATGCTTTGACCATTAAGAATGTTAAGATTGAACAAGCCGTCTCTACCTGCACAGGTACATACGCTGGAGCACCTGCTTGGGAGACAAGTACCGGTACTAAAGGAGAATATGAATATGGAGATTTCAATTCCGGTCAGGTGATTTCAAAAGATGCGCCTAAAGACCAAACTAAGTTGGTTATCCCGCAAGCATGTAATCCCGCAGATTTGAAAGTAACATTTACGGCCTCCATTGAAGGTGAGAAGCCAGCAGGTTCAACCAACCTTACTAAGAACTTCACAGCTACCTTGGATCACAGTCTCACTGCAAATGAAGTAACTGCCCACCAGTGGAGTGCCGGTTATTGCTACAATTATACCGCCAAAATCAATATTAGCGACATTGTGGATAATGAAGGCAGCCTGGTACCAATCACCTTCAATCCATCGGTTACTGACTGGATAGACACCGGTAATACAGATGTTACTCCCACCACTGCACCTTAACCCCATAGTCCGGGCGTGCCTGACCGCCCGCCCGGGCACTACGCAGCCCTGTGCTGCACATGCGTAACGCCGCCTTGCGTTATATTACAACCTTGCAAAACGAAGATGAAAAAGTTATATCTATTCTTACCTCTGTTATGCCTTATGCCGGCTGCCTGCTCTACCTCGGTGGTGAATGAGCCGGAGACGGAGACGCATGCCATCAACTTCCGTACCCCGCAGGCCGAAACACGCGCGGTGGTGGACGACACCAGCCTGCCCGGCGACTTCCTGGTATGGGGCGGATATGACGGCGATGCCACACGGGTGTTCGACGGTACCACCGTGTACCATCCC
>ERZ779669.1150-NODE-1150-length-12914-cov-16.356249_pt1 | contig 12914 bp, 20 predicted proteins | sample MGYA00511372_ERZ779669 | MGnify/ENA primary metagenome ERZ779669 (study PRJEB29588, sample SAMEA1967891) | human gut metagenome | biome: human gut; feature: human-associated habitat; material: faeces | place: Denmark | collected 2008/2010 ... | reverse complement strand
CCCGACACGGCGTCCCCCTCCTCCGTCAACGCCTCGTCCACCGACTTGTTCTGCCAATGGTTGAGCAGCTCCTTTGCGCGGTTGAAGAAGTCGGGCGACTCGGCGTTGGGTTCAGCCTCAACAGCCGCCACCCTGCCGTCCTTTATATGTATCTTCAGCGGCACCGGTCCGCCGTATCCCTGCACGTCCTTTGCCAGCGGCTTTGTGCTCACCACGAACGCTCCGTCGGGCGTCACCTCCAGCGTGTCGTTCTTCAGCGCCTTCGCCTCATGCGCCTCTCGCAAGTCGTGTCCTAATATCCTGCCGTCGCGCAGTATCGCCGCCGCAGCCAGTATCAGCACCACCACGACGAGCGACAACAGTCGCGCCCAGAATCCCTTCCTTTGTCTTTTTATCATATCGTTGTTCATATTACTATGTGCAAAGATATAATTTATTGCTTACATTCGCAAGCGCTTACTGCAAGTTATTGCATAATACGATATCATTACCACGCACAGGTAACATCATTACCACGCACAGGAAACATCGTTACCGCGTATCTGTAATGATGTTACCATGCCTTGGTAATAACCGTTATCTTTGGCATCAATCTGTTTTTGTTCGGCAGACAGCTGTAACCGGCTGCTTCTACCGACACATAAACGCAAAAGGGCTGGACTCCTTGCATGGAATCCAGCCCTTTCTGTTTTTGACTTAGCACCACGACGCTCATCGTAAATCCGAGCCAAATGAGGTACAGCGGTGAACACATAGCGGCTATGGTAGCATGAGAAAAGCGATAATGAATGTCCTCTTGCCAGAATGTAGGGAAGTAATCGCCGTCACCGACATTAGTGCTATTCAACATGCTTTTTTATGTCTTTGTATGCTTCTTCGTTAGTCATAATGTTACTGATTTTAGTTATTCGGCGCAATGCCACAAGCAGATTCTCCAAGCAGTTCTCATCTTGAATCTTCACTTCTCGCGGCTTACATCCCTGTGCCTCGCCCACGATTCCAGCCTTTTCCAACTGGTCCATAAGTCTGACCGCACGGTCGTAGCCGATAGACAAGCGCCGTTGAATCAACGAGGCAAAGCCCGACCGCATTGTTACGATTATGCGTGCAGCTTCCTCGAACAGAGGGTCGAGCGAACTGCTGTCTATGACATTTTCTGAGTCAAGACCCATTTCTACATGCATATCCTTCATTTGATTTTTCTCCATTGTTTTGTTTTTTTTTATAGAATATTCTTGTAATTATAGCATAAAAGCAATGCTCATGTCGTCCTTGCTGACTGTCCTGCTGTAATGAGAGAGCACATCCGGTAATTGTGTAGTAACTTTTTCTATACCATCATCGCAAACAGATTGGCTGGCTCCACTCGTTAGCTTTGTTGAGCACAACGCACCTGCCGTCACCGATCTGAAGTGTCCGAGTAGTGTGAAGCAAATTGTGAATTGCTCCACCGCTTGGTGCCGACAAAGTCTTTTATCTTGTTCTGGAGAATGTCATTGAATGTTATCTTCTTTGGCATATTGGCTGTGAGTTATATCCTTTTTATCAAATACAATATTACATTTAAACAGATTGGGGAGGGTGAGCGAAATCTACTTGTTACATGGGAGCGTCTGAGTACCATGGATCGTCACCAAAAATCATTGATTTAAACGAACCTTGCCAGTCACGGATGGTGCCTGTAGCTTTGGAGATATCAATCCAGATGCTGACGGCTTCTTTTGACCTGTGTCTTTTGAACTTTTCCATATCCTCAGGACGAACAACAAGTGAACTTATCAAATGGCGTTCTCTTTCTTCATCTTCCTTGATGATAGTATCCTTGAAAGTGCTTAGTTTTTCCTTGGCTTCTGCTATGAGTTGCTTCACTTTTTCTTCGTCTATATCAGATGTACCCAAGCCTAAACAACAACTGATGGCATCTATATAGCCTCTACCTTTTATCGCATTGTAAAGCTCGCGATTGTATACAAAGTCATTCTGGCTATTATCCAACACACATGCGAAGATGCGATCTTTCCATGTGTCGAATGCAGGTTCAGCGTAAGAACAATATTCTAAACGGTATTCATTTACCCAATTTCTATTATCACATATCAACACGACGTGCTTTCCTGAAGCAGCAAGCAGTTTTTCTGTCAGGAGAATCACATAGTCGTATCCGTTGTCCAGTCCCCTACCGCGGTATAGAATAACGAACGCTTTCTGTGGAATGGATGTCAATATAGGGATTTGTGCCTCCAAGTCGGCTAAATTATTTGAATCCACTCTAAGCGACCTCACCATTCCCTTACCAAAGATATTTTCGCCTATTACGCATGTTTGCTTAACGCAAGCCTCCTCGCCTCTATCTTTCCTTCAGAATCTCTTGTCCTATATTATATTTCTCCATTGAATTGTATTATTATGTATGTTTATATTTCCAGTTCTCGTTGGTCAGAACCATTTAAAATCCTTGTCAAACAAGTTGGATATTGGTTTGAATAGTCTGCACAGGATAAGTCCGACGACTATCAAGCCTATACGCACTAATGCAGAGCCGCTCATCGTCAATCCGAGCCAAACAAGGTATAGCGGCGAACACATAGCGGCTATGGTTATCAGCATCATTAGTGATGCGAGGAATGTTTTAATGCCCATATTTCAATTATTTTATGGTATAGTTGTACAATGGTCGCAGACTGTCACCGGCTATCTCGAAAGCCACAATGTCGTGAGCGTACTCGTTGCTTCCCACTTTGGCAGACAGGAAGAACACGTAGGAGCGATTGCCGTACTCATCGTCAAGGCTCACTATCTTCTGCACTTCATGGTGGCTGTAATCATCATTAGGATGGGCAAGTCGTAGCAGAGGGCGATGCTCTTCGTGCAATTTGCCATCTTCTGATTTGAATTTCACCACACAATCTATATCGGGTGCGGTTCCGCCTTCGCCTGTGTCATGCCAAATGGCAGTCACGAGACTGTCATCAGAGATGATAGAGTGGTAAGTCTCGATAGAGTCAGACTTACCTGAACTCTTATTGAGACTTGTATCGGAAGACTTGTCCAAACATGAAGAGCATATAGACAATGCCAACAAGGCTATGCTACAAAGCTGGAGAATCCTTTTCCCATTCCTCATAGTTTCCATTAGACATATATTCCCGTTTTAATTTTTCGTCTTCAAAATCACTCGTAAACATACATTCTGCCAAAACCTCACCATCATCCTCTGCGTATTCGGGGTCGAACACAAGTCCAGGGAGAGTAAGCGGTTCTTCTTGTTCATATATGTACGAACCGATATAGACGTATTCCTTGGAAGGCTCTACCTTATCTTTATCTAAAAATACATCTCTTTCGCGTGCAAGATCAGAGTACTCGTCTTCGTATCCTTCGAAATCGTTTAATTCCCACACAAAGCAAAGCTCGTACATCAACCATTCGAAGAAGAAACGTTCGTTGTTTGCTTCAACAAAGTGGCTATGCGTATCCTCTTGATAAAACATAGGATATAACTTCGGCTCAAACATCCAATTCAGACTTACTTCTTTGACAGTTTCCAGAATTTGCTCTTTAATGTGCTTGCTCCAAAGGCTGACAACGCGATAGGCATTGTCTTTCTTTACTTTCAGATATATTTTCATTTTCTTTTCGTTTAGACCTTTTATTCTGATGGAGGGAAAATCTGATTGATGACGATTTTATTGTTGTCGTCAAGATACACTCCGTCTATATCACAAGAAACAGAGACAAAATCATAATCGTCTCTATTACTTGAATAGCAACCCATTCTTTCCCAAAATTCCTCGTGGAAGGCTTTCATTATCTTCTCGTATAGGTCTGGAGCCTTCTCCTGCAACCAAGGGTCGAACTTCTCCCAATAGTCCTCTTCCTCCATGTCTTTGAGAATTGTATCTTGGGCTTCTTTCCATAATGCCAGCAACTTCTCCGCTTCCTCGTCAGAGAATTTGACAGTAGCTCCGTTATTATCCCAATTTATATATATTTCTACATCAATCTCTTTCATTGTCAGTTGTATTGTTTAGTTACTTTATGATTGATGACTTGCCAGCCACTCCTTGGCAAGAGTGGTGGCAAAGCCGTAGAAGTCTTTCTTGTGAGCATCTGACCATAGCTCTTCGTTGTTTTGAAGAAACTCCAGCAGTTGTTCTCTCAACTCTTGGTCCTCAGTCCTTTCAAGAACCACTCTGATGAGTGTAAGTGCACCGTCGTCACCCCAATTTTTGCGTATCATATTCTTTTGTCGTTTAGTTATTTTCTTTTTTACGAATCTCTTGTAGAATAGCTTCGCGCATCCACCATACGGCATACGAGGCAAACTTGAAGCCACGCGACTTGTCGAACTTATGGCTGGCACGTAACATTCCGTAACGACTGGCTGCAATGAGTTCTTCGTCAGAGAGTCCCTTGTCCACATACTGCTTTGCAACAGCCTTGACAAAGACAGAACCGAGTTCTGCCAACTGGTTCTCAGCATCGGAGTCGCCCTGCTGTATGAGGTCAATAAGACGCAATGCCTCATCGTTGTCGATGATAGGCTTCTTTTCACTGTTTGTTGTAGAATTGTTGTTCATCATATCTTTAATGTTTTTAGTTGTCGCGCGAAATTTACCCTGTTTTTCTGAAATAAAAAAATCAGACCATAGAAAATCAACAAAAAATCAACTTTTTGTTGCAATCATATCTTATTCAAAGATAGTGCAAGGTGAATGCAGAACGTCAAGCTTGCTTGAACGTTATGCTGAGCCGCAGCCTATCTTATTCAAAGATACTGCCAACGAGAGTCTCTGTCTATTCCTTCGGAGTCACAAGACTATTGAAGTCGCGAGTCTCAAACTGAGCGGACTCATAGCCATTGATATTGAAGTCTGGGTAAGCGTTGTACTTGTTCTTTGGCACGATTATCTTTTCGAGAGATGTGCAGCCAATGAGCATCGTTGCGTTTATTTCACCAGCACAGCATGTCAATGACGGCTGCTCAAACTCAATCGTCTTTAGTGAAGTGCAGCCGGCAAACGCCATTCGCTCCACAATCTTCACATTCTTGTTTAGATATACAGACTCCAGATGCTTGCAACTTGCAAAGGCTTTGTCATAAACAAGACATTTGCCTCCATCACTTATCTCAATGTTGAGACTCTTCAACCCTGAGTTTCTGAACGCTGACTTGTCGATAATCTTCAGGTGACTTGGAATATTTATCTCTTCCAAAGCTTTGCAGCAAGCAAAGGCACCTGCTCTAATCTGGCGCAATGTCTCAGGTAAGGCTATTTCCTTTAAATTATCACAAAGACCAAAACACTCTTTCCCGATAAATTCTACTCCAGGCATTGTTATCTTGAAGAGTTTGTGGCAGCTTGCGAAAGCTCTTTCGCCCAAGTCGACAACAGATGCTGGCAACACCACATCATGAAGATTGTCTAGTCCTTGGAATGCCTCGTCACAGATTGCCTTCACACCATCTTCCACTTCAACGAACTCCGGATTGCCGAGTACTCTCAACAAGCGAAGTCCATCCTCGCTGTAGATTGGTCCAGAACCCTTGTTGCCTTTGGCTTCCTTGATCATTGCTTGATCTTCTTTTGTCAATCTTGTATTCATATTTATTATTTTTTAGTTGTATCCATAAAAGAATAGCATGTCTTGAACTTACATCTCTTCTGTATTATTCATTACCTTCACTTGGTCGAAGCTCATTGGCTCATACTCTAATATCTCACCAGTCTCCTTAATCATACGATAACGCAGATGAGTGCGGGAATATCCCGCCCTATATGATATTTCTCCATTTTAGTATTTTATTTATTCTGATGCAAAGGTATATGTTTTTATGCCTCTGTCCACTATCGTCATTATCGGACAAACAGGAATGAAGTGTCGGAAAAACCGGAAAAAAACAAAATGAACAACATCTACTTCACTACACACTGCTATTTCTTCTATCTGATGTGATAGAAAGTCTTTTGTTTCCCCATAACATCCATAAGTCTGGTTGCTCTCGTATGTTCTGTTCTAAAAGTCTAACAAACTCGTCAGTATATGCGTAGGGATTTGTATTGATGTCTTTAGGGGACATTTGCTTGAATTCAATATTGTATATTCCTCTTCTATTCCTACTTATATGTGCATATACAAAAATCATATTGTATTTTCTTCCAATCTTCTCTGTTCCTGTATAAACAGAAAGAAGGTGGTCGAAAAATGGAGATTTGTGGATATATTGTTGGCTTCTTTTTGATGGGGGTACATCAGCTAAGCTACCCAAAACAATTCCATCATATCTTTTTTTTTCCAGTTCTTTCAGCATAGCTAAGATAGGCTTGATAGGAGAGTTATGTGGTATATTTATAGCTCCATATCTTTGTCTCGTTTTTGCAAGCCAATCTGTAAGCAAATTCCTTTTACCTGAGTAATACAAGTTGCCCATGCAAATATGTTGGATATGTAAAGGAAAGGAGACTAAAAGCTCATAGTTTACAAAATGCCCACTATAGCATAGTATCTTTTTGTTTTGCAGTAATAGAGTTTTGATAAACTCTATGTTCGTAAATCTACATTCCTCACATATTTTATAGTCTGAGTGATACGACTTCTTTGCCAATTCAAAAGTGAAGTCATACAAATTTCTATAGTAGTGATGTACAATAGACTGTTCTGTCTTCTTGTTCATTCCATCAAATGCAATCTCAAGATTTCTTTTTACTCGTTTTGTATGACTTGAAGCTGTAAGTGCAAGAAGTCTAGAGGCGAAACTCGATATAAGGTATAATGCCTTTATAGGTATGTATCGTGCTAAGGTAATGGTCTTTACTAATGAACATACAAATAGTCTTATCAGCGTTTCTTTCATATATCAGTCCGTGTTTAATCTGCAAGAGGAGATGATTCCTCTTGCAGATTTTATCCTTTTCTGAATTTTTATCCTATGTCACTGCATGGGTCGTCGCAACCACAAAATGAGTAGAGAGCGCCCCATAAAAGGCTTAAAAATGAACTGCCAACCACAAATAGTAATATGACAATGAGGATTCCAAATAAAAATATTAACATAACTCTTCTGTTTATAAGTTGTATGATACCTACTTCCTTTCAAGCGTTTCGGTGTTCTCTTCAAGGCAGAATATTTCTATCATATAGTCTTGCTATGTCTCAGACTTCATCAAATCCTTGATTTCTTCGATAGTTTCAACTACATTGAAAGAAGTTCCATTCTTTAGTGTGAGTCTTGAATGATGCTCGCTTTCTTCATCAAGTATAGGCTCTATAGAGCAAATGCATGATGGTGAAACAAGTCTTACCATTCTTTCTTCTTCACCATAGAGGTCTATGTAATGCAATGTTATCATAAGTGGACATTCTATGTGTGATACGTTCCTTAATCAATGTCATAGGCAAACTCTTCGAAACTCATCTCTACGGGAGAGTATGGCGTCTTGGTATATTTCCCCTCCATGTTGAGCCATTTTAAAGCTTCTGTTCCATTTCTTTCAACTCCGATGCCGTCCTCATAGCATTTTGCTAGTCTTTTTTGAGCACTGACAAGTCCTTGCTCAGCTGCTTTGCGATACCATTCTACAGCTTCTTCTTCGTCTTCATCAACTCCTGTGCCATTGTAGTAGCAAGTGGCAAGATTGTTTTGTGCGGAAGCGTCACCTTGTTCGGCTGCCATACGAATGTACTTTACTCCTTCTTCGTAATTCTTTGATGTACCAGTTCCCTTTATGAAACAAACACCAAGTTCATTTTGACCAGGTGAAAAACCTTGCATGGCAGACTTATAATACCATTTGAGTGCTTCTTGTTCGTTCTTTTCTACACCAAGTCCCTGCTCATAAAAGTTGCCTAACACTTTCTGAGAGTATGCATATCCATTTTCTGCTGCCTTTCTGTACCATTTTGCAGCTTCTGAATAGCTCTGTGGCACGCCTTCCCCTAATTTGTAGGAAGTTGCAATGTCGTGTTGTGCTCTGAGTACTCCTTTATCGGCAGCTTTTCTATACCATTTTAGTGACTCTTGGTAATCTTGTGGAACGCCTACTCCATAGAAATAGACTCTACCAGCAAAGAAACATGCTTTAGCATCGCCTTGTTCTGCTGCTTTTAGAATCCACTTACTTGCTTTTACGTTATCTACAGTCGTGCCATGACCAAAAATGTAGCATAAAGCAAGGTTTAGTTGTATCTTTGCGTCACCTTGCTCAGCTAATGTAAGATACTTTTCAAACTCCTTGCTTGCATCTTTAGTGCTTCTTCTATACTTTACTTCTACGTTGGAAGTGCTGGAAGGGACAGTTTCTGATAACTCTTTGACTTTCTTTTTGAAAATATCAAATAATCCCATAGTTGTATGTTTTGTTTGTAAATGTTATACTCTTTTGTATTCAGTCGAACATATTAATTCCAATAAGGATTGCAAAAATAGAAAGTATCTCCTTTGTTATCGGTAAATTGTGCATTGCAAAAGATTATTTCGTAGTCTTCTTCGCAGACCATACCAGCTATACGGTCAAAAACAACGATCGAACCATCGTCATATGCAACTCGATTAGCTTTTGTTATTTCGTATTCATATTTTGTTCCACATACTCGTAAGATAGTGATGTTTCCCAATTCTTTTCCAAACAAAGCAAATCCACTTCTCTCTCCGAATATACGTCCGGTACTACAAGTATAATCTTCACAGTATGCTCTTATTTCTTGGATATATTCATATCCTTTAGTTTCCATCTTTTTACGGATGTCATTAAACCCTTCGTTCATATTTTACAATATTAAAGTGATAATAATTTTGTATTTTAACCACTAATTTTTTCTACTCCAATAACTTTGTTGCGACAACTGCCATTGGTAACATAGCTTGTTCTTTCCCATTTAGAGATAGCATCAGCTTCGCTTGAAGCGTCTACAGTGTAACAACTTCTGTTGCTATCCCAAGGACTTGCATTCTCTGACTTGAAATATACATTGTAACGAGGCATAAGTTTATGTTTTTATTCGTTCATGTCTACTTCCTATCGAGCGACTCGACTTTCTCTATTGCCTACTTCCTTTCAAGCGTTTCGGCATTTTCTTTATGCTGTTATTCGTTGATATACTCCCATTCCTCAAATGCCGAGACATCAGCTTGTGGCTCTTCTTCCCTGGAATAGTCATTAACTAAATATATCACAGGAAGGTTGGTTCTGTTCTTTAAGTCTATGGCATATTGGAGATATGTGGTTTTCAACTGCTCCATATAGCGGTGGAACAAGAAAAACTTAGTACTCTCATCGTATGTTCCAGGAATGACAAACTGCGTCTCATCTTCAGATGGAGATATAGTTTTTAGAGTTCCTTTCTTATCTGTGTAGAGAGTATTCCCGCAAGTCGCACAACCATTCATCTCGCTGATAGCACGTCTTGCGTTGTCAATATCTGGATTTGAATGAAACCATATAAGTACTGGGCGTATTGGTGAACTGCTGATGTACTCTTCTATGACTTTGCTGATATTGTTGTTGTTAGTCTTTCTCATATTAAGTCTTTTATCTTTATCAGGCTGGTCATATTTCGACAAAACAAAAAAACAACAAAGCTTTTACGGCTGTACGATTTTGCTCGCACGTCGTAAAAGCTTTGCTGTTATGTCTTATTTTGTTGCCCATAGAGCCAGACATCAAGTTTATGTCCTATGGCTCCATTCGGACTGTTATTGTTAATAGTTAAATGCTATTCTAAGCACAAAAAAGCGTGAAGCCCCTTGTCGCTCGCTTCACATCTTGAGGTCTTCGAACTTACCCATCTGTCAGAAACGAGCAACGAGACCCCACGCCGATATGTATAGATACACTCCCATAGAGTCAGCTCTTTTGGGAGCTGACTTATGAAAGGTACGTATATTACATACCCATAGGCATCATCATTGCATGGCTTCGTGACAGATATTGAAGTGTTCGAAGTTTCAAGATGTCAGAAAACCAAGCGCCAATAACGCTTTTCTAAAGTTTACCCTCAACCAACCGACACTCTTTCAAGCGACTTCGGCGTAGGGCTATATGCCGTTATTGCACATAGATGCAATTTAGCGTGCCAAAGTTACTAATTATTATTGGTATCGCAAAAAATAAGACCTAATTATTTTAAGTAGAGTTGACAAATAAAGACCTTGATGTTGTACAACATACTCTTAGGCATGATCTTATTATCCGAACATTCCTTGTGCCTTTAAGTCTACATTCAAGCTTCGCGATATTCTTCCCATATACAATAACATGAATTTGATTTTATGCACTCTATATGCGAAGATAACAGAAAAGTTTATCAGAATTAAATGATCAGCGAAGAAAGAATTCGGAAAGTACCGATTATTGATCATTTAATTCTTCAAAATATACTTATTTGAGCAGTTTATTTGAATAAGGCAGGCTGCACCTCAGCAATTGAAGAAAACTTCATTGCATTCGGCTTGCACTGTCTTTGGCGGTAAAAGAACGGAAAAAGCGGTATAGGAATGTTGTCGTACAAATCCCATACCGCTTATATTCAACGCTTTAAGCTGCTTGTGTAGCTTTTTGAGCGATTAGTATTCGTCCTCATTAAAGAGGAAGTCCTCTTTTGTGGGGTAGTCGGGCCATAAGTCCTCGATGCTTTCATAAACATCACCCTCGTCCTCAATCTCCTGAAGGTTCTCAAGCACTTCGAGCGGAGCGCCAGAACGCATAGCATAGTCGATGAGTTCGTCTTTAGTTGCTGGCCAAGGGGCGTCTTCCAACTTGGAAGCCAATTCAAGTGTCCAATACATAGTCGTAAGTTTTAAATGTCGTACTTTAATATGTTTTTTCTAAGAGCCGCGAGGCACTGTTCTTCATGGATTGCCACCCTGCTCTAACCGATTGCAAAAATAGTAAATTTTGCGTTATTTGCAAGAGATATAGAGTTTTTTTTCTTCTATGGATGAAATAAAGTTTAAATTGAGAGCCAAAACAAAGAAATAGTCAGACAGACGGTTTACATATTGCATCGCGAGCGGGTCTACTCGATACTGGTGCGACATGGCTACCATGCTGCGTTCGGCGCGGCGTGTCACGGTGCGGCAGATGTGCGACTCGGCTGCTGCTGTGCATCCTCCAGGCAGAACGAAGGTGGTGGGCTCGGGAGTCTGCTTCTGGAGCGTGTCGATTGAGCTTTCGAGCTGTGCGATGTCGGCAGCTGTGAGGTGCGAGCTCATCGTGTAGTCGGGATTCGACAGTTCGCCGCCGATATGAAACAGCAGTTGCTGTACGCGTATGAGCACAGCAGATTCTCGTTCGGGCACGCCGAACGAGAGGAGCAGACCTATATGGGCGTTCAGCTCGTCAAGGTCGCCACACACGGCGATACGTATGTCGTCCTTTGACACACGCTTGCCGCCTACAAGCGAGGTCTGACCCTTGTCACCATGTCGTGTGTATAGCTTCATAGGCATCGTTCTATTTAATGGTTCTTGTCGATATACTGATGGGGCGTGAAGTCTAAAAGTTTACAATGTAATTAGTCTTGTGACGGTCGGTATCGAAGAAGGCAATGCCGCAATAATAAAGATCGTAGCTCACACTCACCTTCTCACTCTCTACAAGGCGCTGCCACATTCGCGAAGCCACGGGGTTGGTGCAGATATCCTCTACGACGAACACAGACTCCTGGTCCGATTCTGCGAGCGCAATCTCAAGAAAGTCGTCGCAGCCGTCAATCGGACAGATTCTCATAAGACGTGCATTGAGTGCGTCGACCTCCTCATTATAGACATTAAGCACTCGTGTCGCACAGCATCCATGCTTTACGTAATCGGCAAGCAGACTGCTCTCCTCGCTATAATCGACCATCTGCTTAGTACGGCAGAAATTGGAGAGACGGAAATAGAGCTCCATACGCTTTCGTGTCAGCCAATCGAGCGCAGGGTACTTCTTGCGCAAATCATCGTAGGCATAATACGGATAGTGCTCGCTGATGACATAGCGTATGAAACGATATGCCGACGGCGACTGCACCCCGAGACCACGACTGTGCGACATTCGGCGTAGCCAGATGAAATAACGCTTGATTGAATTCATAGATGCTATTGATTTTACTAATACAAAGATATAGATTTATTATTGAATAGCTTTTGTTTATACATGATTTGTTGTATTTTTGTAAGAAATAAATACATTGAAGCTATGGAACAGATATCTACACGACAAGTAAAGGTTCTAAACTACCTTTCAGAACACAACATCCCATTCACCTGCTACAACCACCCCGAAGGCAAAACCATCGAGGAAGCGAAACGATGGTGGAAGGACGATGGCAGCATTCACTGCAAGAACCTCTTCTTCCGCAACCACAAAGGCAACCGCCATTATCTCGTATGCTTCAACTGCGACCACGATCTCGCCATTCACGATCTGGAGCATCTGCTGAAAGAGTCGCTTGTAAGCAAGGGACAGCCTTCATGCGGCAAGCTGTCGTTCGCTTCGCCGGAGCGTATGATGAAGTATCTGGGCTTAGAACCGGGCAGCGTCTCACCATTCGGACTCATTAACGATACCGATCATCATGTTCATCTGTTTCTTGACGCAAACCTGCAGCAAGCAGATACATTGTCATTCCATCCCAACGACTGTCGCGGCACCATCGTAATAAGCCGACATAACTTCGAGAAATATCTTACAAGCGTTGGCAATACATACGAATACATCAAACTATACTAAATATCTGCAACTACAAATAGGTTGCAGAAAAAAAATCTGCCATATCTTCCAGGAGCAGCGCAGCCAATTGGCTTTGAAGTGATTAAAGGTTGGAAGATGCAGGTTGTATCTACCAGGATTTAAAGGCATCTACCAGGATTTGACTTGGTGCTGCGGAGGCCGGAGACCTCCGCTACGGATGTCTTACACGCAGCAATGCCA
>ERZ779669.1143-NODE-1143-length-12978-cov-2.894916_pt1 | contig 12978 bp, 11 predicted proteins | sample MGYA00511372_ERZ779669 | MGnify/ENA primary metagenome ERZ779669 (study PRJEB29588, sample SAMEA1967891) | human gut metagenome | biome: human gut; feature: human-associated habitat; material: faeces | place: Denmark | collected 2008/2010 ... | reverse complement strand
TCCACATCTGGCTCCGATACAGGTTGTAATTGTCCCCATCTACAAGAACGCCGAAATGCTTGCAAAAATAGACGAAAAGGTTGCAGGAATTGTTGCCAAACTGAAGAGTATGGGAATCTCCGTAAAATATGATAATGCGGATAATAAACGCCCCGGATTTAAGTTTGCCGACTATGAAGTCAAGGGAGTTCCTGTGCGCCTTGTAATGGGTGGCCGTGACTTGGAAAACAATACCATGGAAATTATGCGCCGCGACACATTGGAAAAAGAAACCCGTAGCTGCGACGGCATAGAAGAATATGTAAAAGACTTGCTTGAAGAAATCCAGGCAAACATTTACAAGAAAGCACTCGCATACCGGAACAGCCGTATCACAACAGTAGACAGCTATGATGAATTTAAGGAAAAAATAGAAGAAGGCGGTTTCATTCTGGCACATTGGGACGGAACAACCGAAACAGAAGAAAAGATTAAAGAAGAAACCAAAGCCACAATTCGCTGTATTCCTTTCGACTCATTTGTACCTGGCGATAAAGAACCGGGCAAATGCATGGTCACAGGTAAACCTTCGCCCTGCCGAGTAATTTTTGCACGCTCATATTAATTAAACTATAGGAGACATATTTTCCTATATACATAAAAGCGCACGGGTCTGTAAACGAAAGAATACAGATCCGTGCACTTTTTATTATAAGCCAAAAGGTGAGGCGATTGTATTTCATCTGAAATTTATCTCAAATTTTGCTGATTACATGCGTGAAAAATATTTCAGAGTTATCAAAAAAAACGCCAAAGTATCCCTAAACTTGCAACTTTAACTTAGGGTTATAAAAACCTAGGGTAAAGTTGTATAACCCTAACCTAGGGTTACAAAAATCAAACCTAAAATTCTATTTCTCCGTATAAGTAGGCTCTTGAAACCTTCCAGTCAGCGTATAACTGTATATAGCAAGATTATACAGCTTCCAACTTTATTCCGACATTTTTAACAATATATCTGATGTATAAAGCTATTTATATTTTTTAGATTTATGGCTAATATCTAAATTTATTTGTTTACATTTGTAGCATTTAAAAGACCTATAAAGCTAAATTGTCTAACATGAAAGAAAGAATTTTGGTCACAGGTGGTACCGGATATATTGGTTCACACACTGTAGTAGAACTTCAAAACGCTGGTTACGAAGTAGTTATTATTGACAACTTGTCAAATTCAAGCGCCGATGTCGTAGACAACATAGAGAAAGTATCGGGTATACGTCCTGCATTCGAAAAATTGGATTGTTTGGATTTTGAAGGACTTGATGCTGTATTTTCTAAATATAAAGGGATCAAAGCCATTATCCATTTTGCCGCCAGTAAAGCAGTAGGTGAGTCGGTTGAAAAGCCGTTGAAGTATTATCGCAATAACATTGTTTCATTAATTAACCTGCTCGAACTGATGCCTAAACATGGTGTAGAAGGCATTGTATTCTCTTCATCGTGTACAGTATATGGTCAACCGGACCAATTGCCTGTTACAGAAGAAGCGCCCATTAAGAAAGCAGAATCTCCTTACGGTAACACCAAACAAATCAACGAAGAAATTATTCGTGACACTATTGCTTCCGGCTCTCCCATTAATGCCATATTGCTGCGTTACTTCAACCCGATTGGTGCACACCCCACAGCTTTGTTAGGAGAATTACCAAACGGAGTACCCCAAAACTTGGTTCCTTATTTAACGCAGACTGCTATTGGTATCCGTGAAAAGTTAAGTGTATTTGGTGATGACTATAATACACCGGATGGTTCATGCATACGCGATTTTATCAATGTAGTGGATTTAGCCAAAGCACATGTTGTTGCCATTAGCCGAATCTTGGAAAAGAAGCAGGACGAAAAGGTAGAAGTATTCAATATTGGAACCGGTCGGGGACTTTCTGTGCTTGAATTGATTCATGCATTTGAAAGCGCAACTGGAGTGAAATTGAATTATCAAATCGTGGGACGCCGTGCCGGCGACATTGAGAAAGTATGGGCTAATCCCGAACGTGCCAATAAAGTGTTGGGATGGACGGCTGAAACCAGTATTGAAGATACTTTGCGTTCGGCATGGAATTGGCAATTAAAACTGCGCGAAAAAGGAATTCAATAATACGATAGAAAAAAATATCAATAGAATATGAACAAATGCGATTCTGTATTTGTTTATAGTATGCAAATCAAGCCTGATGCTGTTTATGCATATGTGAATACCCATATATGAATACCCATATATAGCGCATATACCTGCGGGTATATACAGGCAAATTGCATAGTAGTTTTGTCGTGTTTTATTTTGTGTTTGTGTTGTGATAAGCCTTGTCGAGAGACAAGGCTTATTTTTTGTTATCATCTATAGTCATCCGGTTCGGAACAACTTTCAAAAAGCTAATCTTAAAAAGGTATATTCAAATTCTGTCTCATATATGACCCAGATAAACAAGAGTTAACCAATGTTATCACAACAAATCGATATTGTCCTAATTGTATTATAAATCGTTCAAAAGCGTATTTTTTGGACAAAAAAAGCTATTTAAAATGATAACTATAGATGATTTGTTTATAACTTTGCATTGTTATCTCGGTAACAGATGAAGCCACTGCAATGGCCACTTTTGAATAAAGATAGAAACTAAACAAAAAATTGTTTTATGTCACAGATTGTTGGACATATATCGCAGGTAATCGGACCTGTTGTGGACGTATATTTTGAGGGTACAGAAGCAGAACTAATGCTGCCAAGTATTCATGATGCGTTGGAAATAAAGAGAGCAAACGGAAAAAGATTAATTGTAGAAGTACAGCAGCACATCGGTGAGAACACCGTACGTACTGTTGCGATGGATAGTACAGACGGATTGCAACGTGGTATGAAAGTTCGTCCATTAGGAGGCCCCATCACAATGCCAGTCGGAGAACAAATAAAAGGACGCCTGCTCAATGTAGTAGGGGATTCTATTGACGGTATGAGAGAGCTGAACCGAGAAGGAGCTTATCCGATTCATCGTGAACCACCCAAATTTGAAGATTTGACCACTGTACAGGAGGTGCTATATACCGGTATCAAAGTCATTGACTTGCTGGAGCCATATAGCAAAGGCGGTAAGATTGGTCTGTTTGGCGGTGCTGGTGTAGGAAAAACTGTGCTTATTCAGGAACTGATCAATAACATTGCCAAAAAACAACATGGTTTTTCCGTATTCGCCGGGGTAGGCGAACGTACCCGCGAAGGTAATGACCTACTGCGCGAAATGATTCAATCGGGCGTTATCCGATATGGTGACGAATTTAAGAAGAGCATGGAAGAAGGTAATTGGGACTTGTCAAAAGTAGATTACAACGAAGTAGCCAAGTCTCAGGTATCCTTGATTTTCGGCCAGATGAACGAACCCCCTGGAGCACGCCAATCGGTAGCTTTATCAGGACTTACTGTGGCTGAATCATTCCGTGACATGGGTGCCGAGACAGACGGCCCACGGGACATTCTGTTTTTCATAGACAACATTTTCCGCTTTACCCAGGCCGGTTCAGAAGTATCAGCTTTGCTGGGGCGTATGCCATCGGCTGTAGGTTATCAACCTACACTAGCTACCGAAATGGGTGCCATGCAGGAGCGAATCACGTCTACGCGAAACGGTTCCATCACATCTGTACAAGCAGTATACGTACCTGCCGATGACTTAACAGACCCCGCTCCGGCAACAACTTTTACGCACTTGGATGCAACGACTGTGTTAAGTCGTAAAATTACGGAATTGGGAATCTATCCGGCAGTCGATCCTTTGGAATCTACTTCACGTATTTTGGATCCGCATATCGTAGGACAGGAACACTATGAAGTAGCACAACGGGTAAAACAGATTTTACAACGAAACAAGGAATTGCAGGATATTATTTCTATTTTGGGTATGGAAGAGCTTTCAGATGCCGACCGTACATTGGTTAACCGTGCACGTCGAGTACAGCGTTTCCTTTCACAACCATTCTCTGTAGCCGAGCAGTTCACGGGTGTTCCGGGTACTATGGTATCCATTGAAGACACAATCAAAGGATTCAAAATGATTCTTGACGGTGAGGTAGATTATTTGCCCGAACCGGCATTCCTGAATGTAGGTACTATCGAAGATGCTATTGCAAAAGGAAAGAAACTGTTGGAACAAGCTCAGAAATAAATATCGTTTGTACCGAATAATTTGCCTATGAATAAATTGCATCTATATATTGTTTCGCCTGAGAACACATGGTTTGACGGAGATGTAGAAAGAGTAACCCTGCCTGGTGCAAAAGGTTCTTTTTCCATTCTGCCACGACATGCTCCCATTGTCTCTGCTCTGCAAGCAGGGGTATTGTCTTATCTGGTCAACGGCGAAGAACAGACACTCAACATACAAGGAGGTTTTGTAGAGATGAACGGTGAAACGGTATCTGCTTGCGTGGAGTGTATGAATGAATGATAATTTGCATGTTGAAGTATTATAATATACAGCAGTGAGCATTACTAAACGAAACTATCTGCTACAGATAACGCTTCTGACCCTATTGGTTGGAGTCGTAGGTGGTTGGGCTTACTATTCAAGCTTTCCACACCATTATTTTAACGGATATCCGCTGATTCCGGTTTTCTATTTTGTATTGGGTACCTTTACAATCAATATGATAGAGGCCTGTAGAAATAAAATGCCGAAATATCTATTGCAGATTTATTTATTAATACGCGTTATGCGAATGCTTGCTGCCGTCATAATAATGGTGGTCTATTGCGTTGCCGTACGTGAAGAAGCAAGGGCGTTCCTACTTACTTTTATTGCAAACTATATAATCTACTTGATATATGATTCATGGTTCTTTTTTACGTACGAAATGAACCGGAAGCGCAAGATAAACAAAAAGCAAAATGAAACAGTTGCATAATATATTATCTATCGGGATATTGCTGGTATTACTGATGCAGCCTACATTTATACATGCAGAAGAGCAGTCTGGAAGTGAGAAACAAAATACGGTAGATGTTAAGGAAATAGTTTTTGGGCATATCAGCGATTCTTATGAATGGCATATTACAACGTGGGGAAATACCCATATTACCATTCCTTTACCCATCATTCTTTACAGCCAGACAACCGGTTGGCATACTTTCCTTTCGTCACGCCTGGAAGAAAACGGAGGCGTTTACGAGGGATTCACAATTGCTCCAGCGGGTAGTCCATATGAGGGAAAGCTGGTGGAGCATGATGCTACCGGTACTGAAATCCGCCCCTTTGATATTTCCATCACCAAAGTTACCTTGGCATTATTTATCAATTGTGCCATATTGCTGACTATTGTATTGGGAGTAGCACGATGGTACCGCAAGCATCCGACTGACAGTCGCGCTCCCGGTGGTTTTGTAGGATTCATGGAAATGCTTATCATGATGGTTAATGATGATATTATAAAAAGTTGTGTAGGACCAAATTACCGGAAATTTGCCCCTTATTTGCTGACTGCATTTTTCTTTATTTTTATAAACAATCTGATGGGACTGGTTCCTTTCTTCCCGGGTGGAGCCAATGTGACAGGAAATATTGCGGTTACAATGATACTGGCTGTATGTACTTTTTTGGCAGTCAATATTTTCGGGAAGAAAGCCTATTGGAAAGATATCTTTTGGCCCGATGTACCTTGGTGGCTTAAGGTGCCTATACCGATGATGCCGTTCATTGAGTTTTTGGGTATTTTCACAAAGCCCTTCGCACTGATGATCCGTCTTTTTGCCAATATGCTGGCCGGTCATATGGCTATGTTGGTATTAACCTGTCTGATTTTTGTTTCAGCCAGCATGGGAAGTGTTTTGAACAGTTCTCTAACAGTCGCTTCTGTTTTGTTCAACATCTTCATGAATGCTCTTGAATTATTAGTAGCTTTTATTCAGGCATATGTATTTACCATGCTTTCAGCTGTATTCATTGGCCTGGCACAGGAAGGGGAGAGTGAAACGGAAAAAAATAATACGAAATGAACTTTTTTGAGCATATAATGCGGTATAAGAGTTTTTTCAACGAAGTAAAGGCATAAAAAACAAATGTAAAATTACGTCTATACGGAATTAATAAATATTTTAAATAAACCATTTAAAAACTGAAGATTATGTTACTATCTGTATTATTGCAAGCTGCTGCGGCAGGCGTGGGAGTTAGTAAACTTGGAGCAACTCTGGGAGCTGGTTTAGCTGTATTTGGTGCCGGTTTTGGTATTGGTAAAATTGGTAGTGCAGCTATGGAGGCTATCGCACGTCAACCCGAAGCAGCAGGAGATATCCGTATGAATATGATTATTGCTGCAGCACTGATTGAAGGTGTTGCTTTGCTTGCAGTAGTTGTATGTCTATTGGTATTCTTCCTATAATGTATTCCAATTTTGTAAATGCGGAACATGTAGTATATTGAAGCGGTAAAGGGGGCATCCAGCCTTCTTTACCTACTTAAAGTAATTTATCATATTAGTGTATTTTTAATTTATGTCATTGTTATTACCTGATAGTGGACTGTTGTTTTGGATGATTTTATCCTTCGGCATTGTCTTTATCATATTGGCCAAATACGGTTTTCCTGTCATTACCAAAATGGTAGAAGAACGTAAAGCATACATTGACCGTTCATTGGAAGTTGCACAAAAAGCCAATGCACAGCTTGCCAAAATAAAGGAAGACAGCGAAGCTTTAATTGAAGCCGCCAATAAAGAGCAAGGCCGCATTTTACGCGAGGCAATGGTGGAACGAGACAAAATCATTGTCGAAGCACGCAAACAGGCACAGATGGCAGCCCAAAAAGAACTGGATGAAGTAAGAAGACAGATATCACAGGAAAAAGAAGAAGCCATTCGCGATATTCGTCGCCAAGTGGCTGTTTTGTCTGTTGACATTGCCGAGAAAGTAATCCGTAAAAATCTGGATGAGGAGCATGAGCAAATGGAAATGATAGACCGGATGCTCGATGAAATGTTGCAGAAAAAAGATTGATATATTCCAATATTGCGAATATAATTTTTCAAAGTTTACATGTATGTAAGAATATGGATATAGGAATTGTTTCGATGCGATATGCCAAAGCACTGATGGAGTATGCTAAAGAAACTGGAACAGAAGACGTCTTTTATAAACAAATCGGTATGCTTTCCAGAAGTCTCTCCATACATCCCGAACTGCGTGCTGCACTGGAGAATCCAATCTTGCCGAAGGAAGAAAAATTTGCGCTGATTTGTACAGCAGCCGTAGGAAATACCCAAGTTGGACAAGAATTTACAAATTTTGCCAATCTCCTGCTGAAAAACCGTCGTGAAAATTTGTTGCAATACATCTGCCTGGGATTTTTAGGGCTGTACCGTAAAAGCCGACATATTGGTGTTGCTAAACTCGTTACTGCTGTTCCAGTAAGTAAGATGGTAGAAGAACGAATTCGAAACAGTGCATCTTCGTTACTGCATGCCCACATGGAGTTACAAACTGAAGTTGACCCTTCAATTGAAGGAGGCTTTATTTTTGACATTAATGACTACCGTTTGGACGCAAGTATTGCTACCCAGCTTAAACGGGTGAAACAACAGTTCATTGATAAAAATAGAAGAATTGTATAAAAGCGGCAAATGGTTCTATTAATCTTCCGGTGGAATAGATAAATAAAATTCTATTATATACCAGCAGCTTAACCTGAACCAACCGATAACAAAAATATAAAGATATGTTGTCAGAGAATATAAAAGTAAGCGAGGTATCGGATGTATTGCGCAAACAGTTGGAAGGGATTGACACCCGCGTACAATTGGATGAAATAGGTACTGTCCTTCAGGTTAGCGACGGCGTAGCGCGCATATATGGCTTGCGTAATGCCGAAGCAAACGAATTGCTTGAGTTTGAAAATGGCATCAAAGCAATCGTAATGAACCTTGAAGAAGACAATGTAGGTGCCGTATTGCTGGGACCTACCGATAAAATTAAAGAAGGCTTTGTAGTAAAACGCACCAAACACATTGCATCCATCATGGTAGGCGAAAGCATGCTGGGACGTGTAATAGATCCGTTAGGTATGCCACTCGATGGGAAAGGACTCATTGGAGGAGAGTTGTGTGAAATGCCCCTAGAGCGTAAGGCACCGGGTGTAATTTATCGTCAACCAGTTAACCAGCCATTACAGACAGGACTGAAGGCTGTAGATGCCATGATTCCTATCGGCCGCGGACAGCGTGAGCTGATCATCGGTGACCGTCAGACCGGAAAAACTTCCATAGCCATCGATACCATCATCAACCAACGTGCCAATTACGAAGCTGGCGATCCTGTATACTGCATTTATGTGGCTATCGGGCAAAAAGGTTCTACAGTAGCTACTATCGTAAATACATTGCGCCAATACGGTGCAATGGATTATACCATTGTGGTTGCCGCTACTGCCGGTGATCCTGCCGCATTGCAATATTATGCCCCCTTTGCCGGTGCTGCTATCGGTGAATATTTCCGTGACACGGGACGCCACGCATTGGTTGTATACGATGACCTTTCAAAACAAGCTGTAGCCTATCGAGAAGTATCATTGATTTTACGTCGACCTTCCGGTCGTGAAGCTTATCCGGGTGATATTTTCTACTTACATTCACGTCTGCTGGAACGTGCTGCAAAAATTATCAGCCAGGAAGAAGTCGCACAACAGATGAATGACCTGCCTGATAGTCTGAAAGGTAAAGTCAAGGGAGGCGGTTCATTAACAGCATTGCCTATTATCGAGACACAGGCAGGTGACGTATCAGCATATATCCCCACCAATGTAATTTCTATCACTGACGGACAGATATTCCTTGACACCAATCTATTCAACCAAGGAAACAGACCTGCCATTGATGTCGGTATCTCTGTAAGCCGTGTAGGTGGAAATGCCCAGATAAAAGCCATGAAAAAGGTTGCCGGTACATTAAAAATAGATCAGGCACAATATCGGGAACTGGAAGCTTTCACCAAGTTTAGCGGAGACATGGATCCTGTAACAGCGCTGACTATCGATAAAGGTCAAAAAAACACTCGCCTGTTAGTACAGCCCCAATACAGCCCAATGCCCGTAGAAAAGCAAATTGCCATTCTTTATTGTGGTACGCACGGGTTGCTGAAAAATGTACCGTTGGACAAAGTCAGCGATTTTGAACGTACATTCCTCGATTCGTTGGAAATGAATTACCGTAAAGAAGTGCTCGACGTTTTAAAACAAGGCACTATTAACGATGAAGTATGCCAAAAAATCGAAGAGACTGCTGCAATGGTAGCCAAACAGTTTGCATAGCTTTATTTTCGGCTCACTCATCATTTAATACGTCAATATTTAAATTTGTAATACAATGGCTTCACTCAAAGAGGTTAAAAATAGAATCATTTCCGTTAAAAGTACCCGCCAAATAACTTCAGCGATGAAGATGGTAGCTTCTGCCAAATTGCATAAAGCTCAGGGACGGATAGAAAACATGTTACCCTATCAGCGGAAACTGAATGAAATCCTTACCAATTTTTTAGAGGGAGATGTAACTTTCAAATCTCCTTATGTTGAGATAAGGCCAGTATCCCGTATAGCGATTGTGGTGCTTTCATCCAACAGCTCGTTATGTGGAGCTTACAATTCAAATGTTGTCCGAATGCTGGAACATACGTTAGAAGAATATCACTCTTTAGGTAAAGAAAATATTCTTATTTTTCCAATTGGCAGAAAAATAGAAGAAGCTGTCAAAAAAATGGGATATGAGCCGCAGGGAAGTTATCAGCAGATGGCAGATAAACCGACCTATGCAGATGCTTATAAACTGGCAAACAGATTAATGTCCATGTTTGCCGGAAAGGAGATAGACCGCGTTATTGTGATCTATCACCACTTTAAATCTGTAGGAACCCAGACGTTGCAGTGCGAAGATTATTTACCGGTTAATCTACAACAGGCTGCAGAAGAAGCTGCTTCTACTACAACGGAAGTTCGATTCAACAGTAATTACATTGTGGAACCTTCTGTTGAGCAGTTGCTTGTCGAACTTTTGCCCAAGGTATTAAGCCAAAAGATATTTACTGTATTGCTTGATTCCAATGCATCAGAACATGCCGCCCGCATGCTTGCCATGCAGGCGGCAACCGACAATGCCAACGAGCTGATTCAAGAACTGACCAAACAATACAACAAGAGCCGTCAGCAGGCCATCACAAACGAATTGCTTGACATTATAGGTGGAAGCATGAAATAACTCGTTACATTGTTGTATCTTTGTTGGGATTAATTTTGATACCGATGGCCAATAATCCCGAACTTTCACTTGCCTGGCAGTTTATTGAAGGCACAGGTACTCATTTGTTTCTGACAGGCAAAGCCGGTACCGGCAAAACAACCTTTCTGCGTCGTCTGAAAACAGACAGCCCTAAACGCATGATTGTATTGGCACCCACAGGCATTGCCGCTATCAATGCAGGCGGGGTAACTATTCATTCGTTTTTCCAGTTACCCTTTGCTCCTTACATTCCAGAAAGCTCGTTCAGTGCTCAGGGAAATGCACAATACCGTTTCCGCTTTGGCAAGGAGAAAATCAACATCATGCGCAGCATCGACCTCCTGGTGATTGATGAAATAAGCATGGTGCGTGCCGACTTGCTGGACGCCGTAGACGCCGTATTGAGACGTTTCAGAAATCGTGAGAAACCTTTTGGGGGAGTCCAGCTACTCATGATTGGCGACCTGCAGCAGTTGGCCCCCGTGGTGAAAGACGAAGAATGGCAACTGTTGGGCAAATATTATGACACACCTTATTTTTTCTCCAGCAAGGCATTGCAACAAACGACCTACTGTACCATCGAACTGAAAACCGTGTACCGACAGAATGACGGCACCTTCCTGGAACTGCTGAACAGCATACGTGAGAACTGCTGCGATACCCGTGTGCTGGAAGCGCTCAACCGTCGTTGCATCCCGCATTTCAACCCGCCTAAAGATGCACAATACATCCGGCTGGTGACCCACAATTATCAGGCTAAAAGTATCAACGAACACAAACTGGCCCTGCTCCCCGGAACAGTCCAAACATTTAAAGCCAAGATAGAAGGGAAATTCCCCGAATACGCTTATCCCACGGACGAAACATTGGAACTGAAACAAGGCGCGCAAGTGATGTTCGTCAAAAACGATAGCTCCGGCGAGCACCGCTATTACAATGGCATGATAGGAGAAGTGACAGCGGTTTCGGCTTCCGTAGTCGAGGTACGTGCCAAAGACAGTGACAGACCTTTCGCCGTGCAGGAAGAAGAGTGGAGCAATGCCAGGTATGTGCTGGATGAAGAAAGCAAAGAAATTACGGAAACCATTGACGGAACATTCAAGCAGCTCCCGTTGAAACTGGCCTGGGCCATTACCATCCACAAGAGTCAGGGGCTGACTTTTGAACATGCCATTATCGACGCCAGTGCCTCGTTTGCACACGGGCAGACCTATGTGGCCTTGAGCCGCTGCAAGACGTTGGAGGGACTGGTGCTCAGCGCGCCCCTCACGGCAAGTGCCATTATCTGCGACAAGCAAGTGGAAGATTTTACCCGCGAGGCACGTCTCAGCCAGCCTGACGATGGTCGTTTCCGGGCCTTACAGCAAGCCTATTTTCTGGAGCTTCTATCGGGTCTGTTCGATTTTCTTCCGTTGGAACAAGGCATGCGGCGCTACGTGCGGCTGGTCGATGAATATTTGTACAAGCTCTATCCCAAGCAGCTGGCCGCCTACAAGGAGGAACAAGTACGATTCCATCAGAAAGTGGTGGAGGTAGCCCAAAAGTTCGGTACGCAATATACACGTATGGTTGATCTGTCTGCCGACTATCGCACTGATTCCCGTTTACAAGAACGCATACATGCCGCTGCAATATACTTCAAAGAACAATTGGAGTCCTTACACACCGTCGTGCTGGACAGTGATTTACCTGCTACAGACAACAAGGAGATACGTAAAAAGCTAAGTGTTGCTTTTGACGAACTGGCCGGCATGTATCGTCTGAAGGAAAGCTTGCTGAGGTTCGTCTCCCAGGAAGGCTTCCATACGGGTGACTACCTGAGGAAGAAAGCCCTGCTGACCCTTGAGGAAGGAACGGAAGAAACCAGTAGCAAAGCATCTGCCAAGCGCAACCGCAAGGAAAAGGCACCCGCAGTGGAAGTTCCCTCAGACATCCTGCATCCTATACTTTACAAGCGCCTGGTAACATGGCGCAATGCCGAGGCCGCGCGTCTGTCGCTACCCGTCTACACCGTCATACAGCAAAAAGCCATCCTGGGCATCAGCAACCTGCTGCCTACCGACAAAGCCTCACTGATGCGCATCCCTTATTTCGGGAAAAAGGGTGTAGAGAAATATGGAGACGAAATTCTGACAATGGTACGCAACTACTGCAAAGAAGAAAGGATTAAACACGATGACGGGAGCATGTAGAGACATTCGTCAGCATGGCTAACAGCTGCGCATGGAGTCAGAAAGGTGACTTTCGTCCCTGCTGCACTTCGATGCGGATGCCAAACGAGCCGTCCTGCGATTTCAGCTCGAATGCCCCCTTGAAATTGTTCCGCTCCCACGGCAGGGCCGACGGGTTGGGCATACGCCAGCCGTCTTTGTTGTATTCCCCGTAAGTGTTCAGTTGCCACCCGTTTTTCAACCTGAAGCTTCCCATTTGCAGATTATCCATCGGGCTCCCGAAACCAGTCAGCCCAAAAGGATTGAGGAAAAAGGCACTTCCGCTGCCGAACATCGGACTCAGTCCCGACGAATAGGTTACATCTGGATTAAGCCGGAAAATGCTGCTGTAATCCTTACTGGCATCAGGTACGGTTAGCTTGAAACGGCTGAAGTCGGGCAGAGGTGTCTTCATCAGGCTCTGCATGTCGAGCAGGAAACCGCCGTAATTCCTTACCTCGCCGGAGAGATACTCCGTGCC
>ERZ779669.1137-NODE-1137-length-13048-cov-1.951051_pt1 | contig 13048 bp, 5 predicted proteins | sample MGYA00511372_ERZ779669 | MGnify/ENA primary metagenome ERZ779669 (study PRJEB29588, sample SAMEA1967891) | human gut metagenome | biome: human gut; feature: human-associated habitat; material: faeces | place: Denmark | collected 2008/2010 ... | reverse complement strand
AGTTACCGGAAAGCGAGATTGGAGCTAAGAGAGATAAGTATTCAAATGTTGTAGTACTCGATGACTTGTCAAATAAAGTACGTGCGTATGGTGGAGAGAGTGCACCAAAACATTATAAAGTTGCATATAATCTGACAAGCACAGAATTGGCAGCCTTTGGCGAAGGGTTTGAACTCACCAATGAAGGTTCGATTGTAAAGTATAATGATGAAGGTTATGTATCAGCAGTTGTATGTACAGATACCAATTCCGATGGATCGGCAGTAAGTTATGTACAAAATCCGAATGATGTAAATCTGGGTAATATGCATGACCTTGATAAGAATACGGTTGCGCTTATATTGGGTGGTACATCCAGCTTTGACTCAGAAGCATTTTCGGCGTTGTTCTCCAAGGCAATGGATCATCTTCGTGAATTGGATTATGAATCATGGCAGCAGGCATTGCTGAATGTTGATAATGAGTCAATATTGTCGCAGGATAGTATGAACAATTCAAAGAGATTAATCAAGATATATACGGATAAGGCAACAGATGCTTCAACAGGAAAAGATTACTATATTGTAAAAGCCGATGTATATTATGATTATACATATAGCTTGATTGTTGATGGTGCTGCGACGAGTTCCTATCATGATATGGTAAGTTATACAGTTTTCAGTCAGAAATTCTATACAAAGCAGGCACCGGAAATTTATTTTGAATACCAGCCGTATTGTATTTCTGGCGCAAATACTGAGAATGCGGTATATCAGAGTGATGATTATATCTTATTTGATAACAATGTAGATGAGAGCAAACTGTATCTCTATAAACCGTATAAGGATCAGCAGAATGCCAAGGCAAGCTTGGATGATTATTATACGATAGATTCAGATGGAGATGGAGTTCCTGATAAGAAAGCAGAATATTATACATACTATACTGATTCAACACAGACAAGAAAAGTTACGATACATCTTGCAAGTAAGAATAACAATACATCTGTAGAACTTGATAGCACTGGTAAGGCAACAAATCCAGATGGCTACAAACGTATATACATCTTTACAAATCTTGATACAAATGGTTATTATGATGGAGATAATGATTCTCAGTTCCAGTCAGATGCATTTTCAGGAGTGTTTGATTATGTAAAGGGAGAGAAAGAATCAAGAAGTTCCGTAGAAAATGAAGTGGATGCGGTTTATCTCAAATATGCATTGGGTAATTCTTATGTTACAAATACAGTATCTTCCGATGGAACAACAACGACTGGAGATATGAAGGTTCTGTATATGCTTAGTGAAGATACACGAGAATCAGAAAGATTATACACAGTTACAGTAAAATTAACACCGGACAAGGAGAGCTTGAATACAGTTCGGTTATCTGGAGCAAAGGGGGCTAATTAGTTGAAAAAATTCAAAAAACTGTTGAAAAAACTAAAAAGTAATGCCGGCTCCAGTATTGTAATGGTAGTCGTTTCTGTTGCGTTTATTGGAATTATTGTTGGAGCGTTGTTAGCAGCTGCAGTTCAGTCTTATCGGTTAAAACTACAGGAGCTGAATGACCGGGATAATTTCTATTATGTTGAGCAGGCGTTAAATGAAATTTATGCAGGTGTGGGTTCACAGACAGTGGAAGACTTGCAGGATGCATATGTTTATACGGTAGAGAATATGGTTGAGTATGATCTGATTAAGGGACGTTATGTGACGAAAACACAGGACGAGGCTCAGGAGATGTTCTCAAAAGAGTTCTACCGTCAGTTGCAGAATAATCCATTCTTTAAAGTAAGCTTGGATGATTTGGCAGTAAAGTTGACATCTTATATCACAAATGATTCGGTAAAATTGGATGCGAGCCGGATACAGGTTGTAGATTATGAAGATGAAAACAATAATAAGGTTGGTAAGATCATTAAGAATCTGAAGTTAAGCCGTACGCAGGAATACAATCGTTCATCTGCAAATGGTGTGTTTACACAGAGCATCACAACAGATATCGTAATTGGCAATCCTGATTTTGCAGTATTGTTCGATTCTATGAATGATACAGATCCTAACATTTTCAAGTATGCTTTAGTAGCGGATATGGGTGTTGAGGTTGATCAGCCAACAGTTCCGCTTACCATTGCTGGTAATGTATATGCTGCTTCTGATTATTATAATAAGCAGTATAACGAAAGCACATGGGATGAAGATGTAAGTGATGATAGTAAAAAGCTTACCACATCCGACACTTATGAGATTGAACAGGAAGATGGAGAAAATGTTAATATTGCAGAATTATATCAGCATGGCAGTGTAACATCAAAGAGTGCCAAGGGAGAGAAAACTTCAAGTACATATACCTATTATAATAATTATGCAACACAGAACAATCAAACGGAGGTTGCAGGAAGAAACGATTATTATGATGGTGCAACAATTAAGAGTAAATACTCAGGATTCTATGTAAATGGTTCTCAGGTATCTATTATGGCAGATACGGTTATTGTACCAGGTACAATGGCAGTTATGGATAAGGGATCTCTTTCTGTCTATGGTAAGAATGGAAGCCAGACAGCAGAATCTGAGGTATGGACAGACAATATTGTATTAGATGGTTATAGTACAGTTAAAGATAATACAGCAAAAGATGGTACTGTCACAACAACATACAAAGGCGCAGAGGCAATTATGAAAGCAAATATGTATGTAAAAGATGACACGGAAGTAAATGCTGCAGGATCTTCTTTCCAGTTAACTGGTAGCTATTTTGGCTATGGAGACAGCACAGAGAAAGATGATCGTAAGTTTACACCAGTTGTGGATGCCGCAAACTTCCAGATTGAAGTTACAGATGCAGCAGGTAATAAGAAAACAGAAAATCGCGGGCATTATAACAGTAGTGCTATTATCGTAAATGGTGAGCAGTCAACATTGAATTTGGCACAGGCAAAAACATTGTTCTTAGCAGGACGTACATACATTGAGCTTTCAAAGGATGTAAACAGCGTAGATGGAACGACAAGAGAAGATGATGCAGTTGTAAACACAGTGAAGGATACATATGCATATCATCCAACGGATTATAATCCGGAAATGCCAGATGCATTGCGGACAGATGATAATAAGACTACAACCATCCGCGATTATAAGATGGGTGAGAGTATTTCATTAAAGAGTAACCAGGAAGCTTATATTCCAGTAACCTATAATGGAATCCCTAAGCTTGCTAAGAATGACAAAGGGGAGTCGCTTGGATATTATCTTGCAGAACTTCCACCAGCATTAAAGGGCAGTGATTTGTTTGAAAAGTATTTCCCATCTTATCAGTTTGATGGTAAGGTACCATGTGTATTGCAGGAAATATCTGGTAAGAAGTATTATTATTATGATTTCCAGACTGCATACACTCAGACGGAACTGTTGTATCGTGCTAGAGTAATGGCAGGACAGATGACAAATGCAGAGTATAGTGCATGGTTAGATGAATTCCCGTCTGCACAGTATTTTGCTGCAGGCTTTATTGAAGATTATGATGCTGAATTGGAAATGCATAGAAAATATGTAGCAGCAACAAATAAGACCGGGCTTACAGATAGTGTAATTGCAGAATATTTGGTAGATATTGGCGATTATGAGGATTTTGATGCTGGAAATATTGTTCTTCCGGATGCAGATCTTGATCCAAATGTAAGTATTTATTCCAGCGGTGCAATTACAACGAAGAAAGATACAACATTTAGTATTGTCAGAGCAGACAATACAGATGCACTTACAAAGCTTTTGACTTCTGATAGTCTGAAGGACATGAATGAGGGAAATAGCTGGCTTGGTTCAGTAGATGCAAACGGAAAGGAATCAAAGTATACAGATGCATATCAGCTTTCCAATGACTTGGAAATGGAATATGACTATATGAAGTGGAATCTGGGACACTATAGTCAGGATCCTACATTAGATTCGGTTACACTTGCAAACAATGCAGTAGAGAAGCAGTATATTAAGGCGGTTGTCAATGATGAAGATCTTGGCGATGGAAGTATCACACCAATTAATAAGTTCCTGGATATGTCAAAGATAACAGAGAGTACAAACATTACACCTAATATTTCTGGTACAGATTCGGGCGCAAATGTTATGGATCTTGCATCTGGGTACTCTGTATGGGTAAGTAATTCAGATGTAGTTGTCAAGGCAAAGAAGGAAGATAAAGGTGAGGTGCGAGGCGTTGTAATCACTAAGGGAGATGTATACTTTGATACATCGGCTGAGAATGGTGTCACAGATTTTGAAGGTGTGATTATTGCCGGTGGTAAAGTATATGTTGCAGGAAATGTAAAAACAATTGCTTCTTCCGCTGAGATTTGTAGAGCAGTATTGCGTGAATGCTTACTGACTGGAGATGATAATTCAAAATTGATATTGAGTCTGTTCCGTGGATATGAGCCAAAGGAAGAGGATGCATCTTCCACAGACGCTTCCGAAGCAAAATCAATTGATATGATTGATTATACAGATGTTGTAAGCTTCGCAAACTGGATGAAGAATGTGGAATAGAGAGGTGGCCTATGGAGAAGAGAAGATTTATGAAGGATAACAAAGGCTACACACTCATTGAGATGATTATCGTTATAGCGATTATTGCAATAATGACTGGCGCGGCTATGGTAACAATCACGATTTTGCATAATGCAAAAGCCAAGGAAGCTTCTATTACATTGGAAACAGCATTGTCTGAAACACAGAAAAATGCCAAAGGGAAAATGTGTGTGGTAGCGGATACACAGCAGCCAGATTACAAATTTGCATTAGCTGTCTATAAAAGTGGTAGTAAGTATTATGTAAAGAAGGGTTATTATATAGGAAATGGTAATGATATGTCGCTGAATTCCAGTTATGTATTTGATGATTCAGAGAATGCAAACAGTGGAAAGGGCGAGAGCTTTTCGGCATATGTAAAGGTGAAGTACAAAGATTCATCTGGTACGGAACAGGATATTACCGGAATTGATGAAAAGCCTGTATATATAATTTATGACCGTCAAGGCATGTGTATATATGGTGATGGTCAGTATGAGTTTTATCGTAACAGCAAAGACTCATTGTTAAATACCGTGGTTTTGAATAAAAATGGAAGCCATACATTACATTAAGGAGGGGCGTGAAGATGAATAAAGATAATAAAAACAGCGGCTTCTCCTTGGTGGAATTAATTATAGCTATAGCAGTGCTTGCGTTCTTGATGTTAGCAGTTTCTTCCTTTATGGGATCGAGCGTATCACAAACAAGGAAAGAACAGGTGGATGTTAAGTTACAAACACAGGCTCAGGAAACATATAGCTTAATTACAGACACTATCATGCAGGCAAATGATATTGTGATGGTTGGATATACAGCATCAGAACAGTTGAATTTTGCAACGGTAGGAGAAGAGACAAGTGCAACAATGGCGAAGAAGTTCTATGTGAAAGATGAGGCAACAGCAAAAGCACTTGTAAAAGATCCATCTTTATATGGAATTACTGATTCAGTTTCAAAGGCAGATGTAATATGTTTTAAGGATATTGATGTAGACGATCCAATATATATATCATATCTGCGAATTGAAAGTTCTGTTCCGTTGGATATGAATCTGGTACCGGGTGGAAACCCAAGCATTTTGTCTGAACAGGTAATAACTAATTCATTGACAGGGGAAGCAACAAAGGTACAGTGCACAGAACAAAATTCCAAAATTGTATACAGCATAAATGACACATTAGTTTCTACCTTTTACTTCGAAAATAATAACATGTATTATGGCAGAAAATATGCATACATGACAATGTCAGATGATGAGGTGGATATGTCAGATTCAAATTCAAAGTTTGTACATCTGTATAATCCATATTTGTCATATGTTGAAGCAAAGCTAGGAGCGATAGGCGTTGGTGTTGCGGGATGTACAGCAAACATTGATGCAAAAAACAATTCAGTTAAGCTGGATATATACTATAATCAGTCTAATATGACGTATACAACGAATGGAAGAGTGAATCCAAGAAATTCGTATGTATTAGTACCAAAAAAGTAGGGAGGGGAAGTAGAACATGAAACGTAAAACAAAGATTTTGATATCTGCATTATCTGTAATGTTCGTTGCGGCGATTGCAGTTGCAATTGCATCGTTCTCCTTCGCTGGAAATGGTGACGAAGACGGCTTGCTGGAGAATGGCGAAATTATCGCAGATGCAAGTCAGAATGTGGATACAAAAACGATTATCGATTACATTATCGATAATTCAAATTCAGAAGATCCAGAAGTAGATAAGATTTATCATATCGCAGAAATTTCATCTTCTTCTGCTTCAAGCTTAGAGACATTTGTTAGTTCCAATGGCTTTAAGGATTATGTTATTGATGGAAACCGTACAATCGAGCAGGCGATGGCAGATGGTTGTATCGAATACAAATGTTTTGGCGGAAATGTAACAAGTGATGCAGATCTTGCTTATATTTCAAAGGCAGATTTCATTTATGTAAGTAATGATTCTGCATCGAAATTTACAAAAGACAATGACATGAGCGAGAAATTATATGATCTTCTGCATACATATGCAGTTGGCGATTTTAAGCCTTTAGTCATTGATAGTCCAAATGCAACAACCGTTGATCCGTCGACATCAAAGAATATGAAAGATCTTGCATCTTCTGTATTTGGCCCAAATGAAAAGTATTATTACACATTCAAGTGGGCAAGCAACTTAAGTGCAGATCAGTATTTGCAGCATGCAGGTGGTTCTTTGTATCTGGGAATTAACGGTCAGACACAGAAGACAAATGGTGCATGGACAGAAGTATATGAGTCAGACCCGACTGCCTCTGCTTCAGATGGATCCTCAGCACAGCCGATGTCTATGGCGAAGATTTTGACAATTGGCGTCAATACTACATATACAAAGACAGATGCGCTGTTAGCAGGAAATCCGTCAGCAACGGGGTTGTATGCAGCAGATGGTTCTGCAATTGCAGATACTGCTACATCAAAATATTATAAGCTGGATGCAAATTCAATCTTCTATAAGAATGGTTATAATAACCGTGTCGGTGTAAGACCAACTTATATACAGAATGATATTGTAACATTGGCTGATTCAGAATCCGTTGATTTTGATCAGTACGACATGATTGTGATTGAAGATTCTTGTTATAATCAGACAATCACGGCAGATCTCTATAAGAAATTTGCATCAGCAATGTATGGTAAGCTCCATATTGTATATGGTGCAGATATGGGAACATCATCAGATGCTGCGATTAAAGTTCCAGATGATTTAAAAGAGACAAACTACTCTAAGTTATTCTATATGGTAGCAACAACAGAGTATGTTGCACGATATGAGAATATCATGGTAACTTCAAGAGCAGACTTCAGTGTTGTTACAACTTCAAAGAGTGTAGCGACAGCAAAGGTTATTGCAGATTTGATCAATGCATCGAAATATCGTGGAATTGGTGGTAGAGGTTCTTCTTCCTCATCCTTTACGGTGTTAGAGATTCAGCCATGCTATCCAATTGATGAAGCTGTGGCACAGGAAGTAGGCAAGGCAAAGCCAAGAAGTGGTAATGCATCAAGTATTTATGGAAGTGGAAATTATTATACAGCTCCAGCTAATGTCGTGAATGGAAAGACAAAAGAACAGTTAGCTGAAAATACAGAGTACTATGCCTGGGAGCTCTCTAAGGCAAAATTAGCAGATGCATTAAACTTACCAATTGATAAGATTAATTTGGTACAGATGTCATCCGAGGAGTTTGCGTGTGATAAATCAGAAGTTTTAGGAAAGTACGATTTGGTTTATATTGGCGGAAATACATCTGCATTAAAGGATGTGTTAGAATATCGTAGTTTGACAGGTCTTGCAAGATGGGGTGGGACTTTGAAGTCTAATTCGGGTAGTTTGGATATGTCAAAGATTACAACTTTGCCAATCTACACGATGTATTCTCACAATGGTGATATTGTAAATCTGGATCTTTCAGCTATGGCACAGTCTCCAGGTCCTGCAAACAGTGGTACACCAACTGCGAAGGTTCGCCTGAATGGAAATTATACAGATACGTTTACAGTATTGAATGGTAATGATATCACATATAATCGGTATGAGGCATTAAAAGAATATGTTGATGCAGGAATGCCGGTTGTAGTAAGTAAGAATCTGACAACAGCATATACTCTTGCAAAGACAGATGGCTATTTGCAGAACTCGATTGATCCGGATTCTAATATGTATAAGTTATTGGCAGCATGTGAAGGCACTGATAAAGATAATGTACAGTGGAACTTTAATCAGACGGATGTGGAAGATATTTTATGTGATGGTTCGCTTGGTGATTCATTAACAGGATATGTCTCAGTGTTCAAGGGTGGTGCAGCAGATACTCCAAAGAATGAGTTGAGTTCAATCTATGCAACATCAGAGAAGAGACCAAAGTTGACAATCACAAGTATGCCGGCAACTTATAATCGGTATGATGAAACATCACAGATTACAGACGGTACATTGAAATTTAAATATACAGTCACGGGAAGTGCCAATTATACGGTTAAACTGTATATTGATGATGATGGAAATAGTACTTTTGATCGAAAAGAAGAGTACATGACATCAGGAGATGCGAATTCACTTACTTATCAGTGTGCGGACAGCTTCTATGGTCCACTGTATTGGATGATTGAGGTTGTTGATACAAATGGAAATTCAGTCAGCCAGACGGGTATTGCTTATGTCAAGAACAAGACTGACGAAAAACAGCAGGTAAATGTATTGCAGATTATGCCGGGAGGTAAGGCAAACCAGTGGTCAAATAACGCACTTGGCGAAGGCGCAGAAGGTTACAACTCCTTGTATTTCTGTACTGTATGTCAGCAGGCATATCAGAGACTGGAGTATAACCCATATACGAATTCAGGAAATCGTACAGCGTATGGAGCTCTTTATGGTGGTAATTTCCAGGATTCGAAGGATGGTATGCTGGGAAGTCATTACTTAGGTAAGCATGAGCATACGTTTGGTATCGTAAGTTATGACAGTCAGCTTGTTGTACCTGGAAAAGGTGTCAAGGGTATGGATGACTGGGATAACAACCTTGCAGATCAGGTAAATGATCTGTATGACTTTGATATTGATATTATGCTGCGTAATGAGTTTGAGCAGGCTGCAAAGGATGCAGAAGCTGCATATGATTACAAGGTTGACAATGGAGAAGTTGATTACTCTTCAGCAATTACAGATGCAGAAAAAGAGGCACTTGTAAATTCATTTACAATTGATTCAACGGATACTGATTATGATAAGTATAATGCACTCACAACAGTGGAAGATAAATATAAATTTATTAAGAAACGTGAGTATGAGCAGTTGGCAGGCAAGTATTGGCAGTTGTATCAGTTTATGAAGAATGAGAGTGCAACTGGAACATCCAGCATGAAGGATGAAACAGGTGTTGATATTCAGAAAACAACCGTTGATGCAAGAAAGGAACTTGATGAAGAAATTGATAAGTTAATTGCCGGAATTCAGTCAGGAAGCACAAATTCAGGCAAGACAACCTTCTCAAGTAATACATCAAAAGAGACTTTGATTCAGGAATTGAATCGTTTGAAGACAAAATCAACGTACAGTGATTATTATTCTATTGATGGTAACGCTGCACAGTATAATGATGTATCACAGGCATATCTTCCAAATGGCGAGAGTATGAACACTTATATGAAGGAGTACTTTAAGGTAAAAGATAAAGAACTTGAGTATAAGGAACTTTACAAGAAATATACAAGATATGCAGCAGGTGCCGATTGGTTACAGGAATCATACAGTACAATTATTCTTGGACCATCTGAAGATTTCGGTGGAGATGATATTACAAGTCCGATTGCACTTGCAGATTTGAAGTCTTACATCGAAGATGATGGACAGCTCCTGTTGTTCCATGATACATTGACAAAGTTCTCTGATAAGGGTACTTCTACATTGACAGCAACACTTCGTTCATACTTTGGTATGGATCGGTATCACTTTAATGATCCTGTGACAACAGATGCAAGTCAGAATTATGTGAAGTATACAACTACACAGGATAGTGACAAGTACTTTATGACGAATCTGTCGACAACGAAAGATGAAAGTCGGTATACAAGCTGGCTTTCAGATATGAAAAAAGTGTTTGGATCAACGCCAAGCAAATATCTGACATCCGTGGCATATACAGATGCGGTAAATGTCAGTGGTAATGATAATCCATATGCAATTCCTTATCGGTATGCCGATTTGAGCTGGGCAATCGCAGGATATTGGTACAATGCAGCTAGCTTTTCTGCAAAGGAGAATACAAAGTATGGTACTGATAAAGCGAGTCAGAACAATCAGGGTATTGTAACATTGTTCCCATTCACATTGGCATCTGAGTTGAATATTTCAGGAACGCACTCACAGGCATATGCGCTGGATGTTGAAAATGATGACATGACTGTGTGGTATTCTCTTGCAGGTGGTAATAATACAAAGGACGGTTCTTCCATCTATGCAGCATCACCGAGAGATGGTATGGACAACTACTTTATTTACACTTATAAGAACGTAAACTACTGTGGTGCCGGACATTCGAAGGTGACTGGTGTAGGAAAGGATAATAATGATGAGCGTTACCTGTACATCAATATTATTTGTAACTCAGTTCGTAACAGTGTAAAACAGCCAACCATTTATGTATATGACTATGGTAAAGAAACAAATAATATCATCAAACGTGATGTAAACGATGATTATTATACAAAGGTTGAGGAGAATACTTCATATCCAGAGTTTAGTTTTAAGGTAACTGTAGACCAGGATGCAACATTAAAGCAGGTTCGAATCTACTATGATTTGGATTACTCAGAGACAAATCGTGATAGTTCATATGTAGCAGATAAGAATCATGTATTGATTGCGGATTGGAATTCTACACAGGTAAAGGAAGGTATCATCAAGGATGTATTCCGATATGATTCTTCTCTTGAGAAGCTGTTGAATAAGGATGGCGGACAGATTGCTGAGAAGTATGTAGATTCTGATGGTAAGGAAGTTACAGTAGCGGCAACGAAATTGAAGCTTCAGCCATCGTACTTTGAGAATTACAATAATGAATATACATATATTGTAATTGAAGCAACCGATTCCGAAGGTAACAAGGTTTACCAGAGAATCAAGGTTATGTTGAAGGATTATCTCTTTGACTTAACGTAAAATAATAAAAAAAGCATGGGAAACTCTGAAAAGAGTCCCATGCTTTTTTTGCCATTTGATTGACTTTTTTATAAGAATCGTTATAATTAAAATATGTATGTAGTTAGGAATTAGGCGATATATGCCACAACGTACAAAATAATATGAAAGGGGAGATACTATGCGAAAACGCAAAATGAATCGAGCACTCGTTGTCGCACTGAGTGTTGCTATGGCATCAAGCAATATAGCACCAACAGTTACATATGCGGCGGAGTCATCTCAAATTTTCGAAGCGTCAGAACAAGAAAATCCACAAGAAGAAACAAGTGAACAGGAATCCAAGACAGAGGTTGAAACTGTAAGTGAAGATTTACAGCAGGCAGAGCAAACTGTTGCAGAAGATAAGACGATTACAGAAGAAACGTATTTAGAGTACACACCTGAAGAGGGAAATTATACTCTGTCTTATCAGATTCGTGTAAATAATGGAAAAAGGAAGCTATTATTAAGGGATATGGTAAAAATAAGACAGATAGAAATATTACTATTCCAAGTGAGGTAAGTGCTTCCAGTGAGTACACAAATGCTGCAGACTATCAGAATATTCCAGTTACAGCGATTGATCAGGGTGCATTCGCATTGACGGAATGTCCGAGAAGCGTGAATATTCCTGCCTCTATAGAATCCATTGGTACAAATGCATTTGCCGGAGGAGAAAAACAGAAAGTTTACATATTGCAGTCCGTTACAATTGAGGAAGGTTCAAAGCTGAATTGGATTGGAGAGGCTGCATTTCAAAGTCAGGCAGGATTGAAAAGTGAAATTGTGATTCCTGATGGTGTTACCAAAATTGGTAAACAGGCATTTTATAATTGTGAAGGCTTGACAAAGATTACATTTAATGGTGGAGGAATCATTGGTGCGCAGGCATTTTCTGGTTGTAGAAAAGTCAATATGGAAAATGGGTTAAAATTTCCACTTAATGTAACAGAAATTGGTGATGAAGCATTTTTGAATTATGGGGCTTCCTCAACAAATGCAGGAGATCTTGCGCTTCCAAGTGGACTTACATCAATCGGAAAGAAAGCCTTTTCTGGCGCAAAGCTGAAAGGAAATCTTGTTATCCCAAGTTCCGTTGCGTTCATGGGAGATTCTGCATTTCAAAGTGCATATGCCGATACCGACAAATCAAATATGGGGATGTTATCGTTTGAAAACGGAAGTAAATTAACGAGTATTCCAGCGTATGCATTTGATAAGTGCCTTGCGTTTAAGGGCTCGATTGTAATTCCAGAGGGGGTTACAAGTATTGGGCAATATGCATTTGAAAAGTGTTCAGGGATGGATGGAACGCTTTCTTTGCCATCAGGGTTGGAAACAATTGGCAATTATGCTTTTTCTGAGTGTTCAAAGCTGACAGGAGGAATTACACTTCCAGATACGTTGACACAGCTTGGTACGTATACATTTAATAAATGTAGTAATATTAATGGAGAACTTGTATTAAGTAAGAATTTAAAGAATATACCACAGGCTGCATTTTCAAACTGTTCTAGCATGATTGGAAGTGTGGATATTCCAGAAGGCGTACAGAAAATAAATGCAAACGCATTTCAGGGATGTTCTTCGTTAAATGGAACATTAACAATCCCGGAAACGGTAGATACGATTGGTGCCTATGCCTTTGATCAATGTAGTTTACTTACCGGGACTTTAACAATACCGGGAAAGGTAACTAATGTATCGAATTATGCATTTGACGCATGTTCTGGATTTGATGCATTAAAGCTTTCGGATAGCATTACAACTATCGGAAATTATGCATTT
>ERZ779669.1132-NODE-1132-length-13075-cov-3.448080_pt1 | contig 13075 bp, 6 predicted proteins | sample MGYA00511372_ERZ779669 | MGnify/ENA primary metagenome ERZ779669 (study PRJEB29588, sample SAMEA1967891) | human gut metagenome | biome: human gut; feature: human-associated habitat; material: faeces | place: Denmark | collected 2008/2010 ... | reverse complement strand
TGTGATCGGTTCAAAGTCATGAAAAATGAGATGGAATCGACGGTATAGAAAAAAGAGTAAGTGAACAAGGGGAGACGTTCACTTACTCTTTTTTTACTCTGAAACAAATACTACCGGATAGTCAAAAAGTGCAGACTATCCTTATGGAGTTTTACAGGAAATGTTGTTGGATTTCCAGTTATGGTGACCTGATGCTGTTTCACCTGGATCTGCAGATCCCCGGTCTCCAGCACATCGTTTTCCTTCTCTTCTTTTCCGGCATCGTTCGAAGCCGTGACAGACGGTATCGTGGTTGTGGCAAAGGGAATTTCGGCGGCAAGTTCATTGTCACGGTAAGCTTCGCGGGCGGTAGGCAGTTCCAGCATAAAGCACGAGCCTTGCGGCACATTGGGGCGGTACGTGATGTTGCCTTTGTGCAGATGTGCCAGTTGCTGGGCATAGTGCAGGCCGATGCCCGAACCGGCTATGTCGGAACGGGTATCCAGCCGTTTGAAGCGTTTGAATATTTCGTTCTGCTTTTCGGGCGGGATGCCGATACCGGTATCGCGTACTTCGATGCACATGCGTTCGGCATCGGTCACAACATTCACGTCGATGTGTCCGCCTTCTGGGGTATATTTGATGGCGTTACTCAACAGGTTGCACACAATCTTTTCCACTTTTTCGGAGTCGAAGTAACCTTGATTGGCTCCTTCGGTATGCGTATCCAGCGTGAGGTCTTTCTGGTGGGCAATGAAGCGGAAGTTGTCGGCCAGCGAGGTGACAAAGGCTCCCGGATTTCCGGGTGCCACGTGCAGTTCCTTTTCTTCCCGTTCGCTGAGGTTGGAGTCTACAATCTGCCGGGTGAGTTGCAGCAGGCGTTCGGCGTTGCGTTGCATGGTGTCCACGAGCCGGCGGTCACGGTTGTCCAGCCGGTTGTCGTGTGCCAGTTCCTTGAGCGGGGCGTAAATCAGTGCCAGCGGCGTGCGGAATTCGTGCGAGATGTTCGTCACAAAGTCAACCCGTTCCTGGTTCATTTCCTTCTGCCGTTCGGCCAGCGCCAGTCTTTCCTGCTGCACCTTCCAGCGCACAAGGATGGCAATGAGTCCTCCGGTCAGTAATACTCCCAACAGCCAGTAAGCGGCAATGGCCCAAGGTGTTGCCCATGGGGCAGGATGTATGCAGACGTCCATTTTCAGTTCATTCTTGCTCCATTCGCCGTTGAGTTTGCGTACCTTTACTTTGAAAGTGTAGTTCCCGGCCGGCAGGTTGGAGTAGGCTACCCGCTTGTTGGTCCCCGCATCTATCCAGTCTTTATCAAAACCTTCGAGCTTGTAGGCGTAGTTGAGGGAGGAGCCGTATTCGAAGTTGAGACTGGAATACCAGAAAGTAATCATATTTTCGCGGTGGTTGAGGGAGAGCATACCATTGTTGTCGGTACGCATGTTTCCATTTACCAATACTGCATCGAAGTTCATCGGTATATTGAGCACCTCTTCAATGGGTTTGTCGGGATATACTACCGTGATGCCTCCCGAACCTCCAAAGTATAAAGTTCCGTTGGAGGTGGCTGCCGCACAATTGATGGCATACAGCTTTCCTTTGCTGAATCCTTTATCGTAGATGGAAGTACACGTCTGGTTCTGCCTGTTGTATTGTGTAATACAGGTTGAGGTGCTGAACCATATATTCCCATTTCTATCTTCAATAACGGATTTTATGTTGTTATCTGTCAATCCATTGGATGTGTCAAACCTTTTGGTCTCTTTTGTTTTGTGATTATGAAATATCACTCCGGCATTATAGGTTCCGAACCAATAATTTTTATCCCGGTCAATCAGGATGGAATTTGGATTAGGCAGGTATATGCTGTCTAAAGGCATAAATTGCTTGTCTTCTCCAAATTTATAAATCCCGTTCTCAAGTGTAAACAAAAACATATCTTTGCTTGTGGACGGTGTTTGGAGTTGGGAGAAAGAGATTCCTTCGGGAGCGTATTTATAAACGAATCCTCCTTCGGGCGATAGAATGGCAAACCGGTCGGCCAGCGTAACCCATATATTCCCGGACTTGTCTTCACTGATGGAAAATACGTTACCAGGGAATGTAGTTGTGCGTTTTAAGGTAGGGATTCCCTGTCTGATGGAGTATTGTTGTACTTCAAAATAATTGTTGATCAGCCATAAATCATTACGGCTGTCTATAAAGATATAGCCGAATGCATTTTGGGCTGAACGGTGGAATACGATTTGTTCTGATTTTGTGTCAAAGCTGGCAATGTCTTTACTGCTCCTCATCCATAGATACCCTTCCTGGTCGATGGCTAGGTTTTTCACAAAGGGGTCTTTCAGTGTTTCCAACACACAAGCGAGGTTGTTGTATGCAGATTGTTGTGGATAGTAGAGGAACTCGTTTTCCTGATCGGACAACCAGATGCCGTTTTTTGAATCTATAAAGCAAACATATTGTTCATGCCTTAGCTTTTGTTGGGCATAGACAGGAGTTATTGTCTGAAGTTGTTCATTGTAGCAGAACATTCCTTTGTGTTGTATACCAATGAGCAGGCAATTTCGTTGGTATGGCAATAGGAAATGAATTTTATGGCTTTGGGTCAGTTGGGCTATGGCTGGTGGAATGGTAATTTCTCTTTTGGTGCTGACATCGTAACATATTAGTCTTCGATCTGTAATGACCCACATGTGTTTTCGGGCATCTTCTACGAACCCTAGTATGCTGGCATCTAGTGGGCAATGGATGGTTTGCAGCAGTTTTAGGTCTTTGTTCAATATATATATGTCGTGTGCCTGAGATTGTGTGTTGGCACTCCATATCTCTTTTTCGCTGGAAAGGGTAATGGAAGAAATAACACTCATACCCTGTTTCAGGAAATAGGTTTCTTCTTTTAGGGTCTGTTTGTTGACTTTGGCAATGCCTTTCCGGTCGGTTATGATTAATGAGTTTTTATCAAGATTGAGTATGCGTCCTATGGGATTGAATCCGACACTTGTCAAATGGCGGAATCTTTTGTTTTCCCATACGCATAATCCGCATTCGTTTGACATCCATAATCGGTTTTCTTCATCAAACAAAAGGTTGGATACATAATCGCTGTTGAGTGCGGTACTGTCTTTTCGTGAGTAGAAAATGGCATAATTGGAACCATTGAACCGGTTGAGCCCGTGATTGGTTCCTATCCAGATATAACCATTAGGGTCTTCTGCAAAGGAAGTGATGAAATTGCTGGAGATGCGGTCTACCAGAGGAAATTGCGAATTGCTTTTTACCGCATCAATAAGAGGAAATTGGGCATAAGTTTTAGCCAATAAAACTGTTAGTATTTGGATTCCGACATATAACGCAATGAATCGGATTGTTCTCATACGATTAGAGGTTTTTGTGTTTTCCGAATGCAAGGTAGGCAGAATAGAAATAATATACAAGAGAGTGTATCAGAAAATGTTTTAGAGGGTGTTTTGAATATTTTGTTAAGGTAAAAGAAGATTTTGATAAGTATGTTGAAAGTCTTGATAATTCATGAGTTGACTGTGAAAATGTGTTATGATTGGTATTCCTTATTTTTGTTATGAACAAAAAATAAATACCATGAAGAAGATAAGCAGATTAAATGTCGTGAAGGGTGTTTCCTTGCTATGCATGGGAACCCTATTGTGTGGTCTTTCGGCTTGTTCGGGAGGAAACAAAACTACCCAAGTAACGTCTGAACCGGACGAACAGCAATTGTTTATTGGCGATTCTATTGCAGTGGCACAAACCAAGTATGGAAAAGTGAGAGGATATATATTAAGAGGTATATATACCTTTTGCGGTATTCCTTACGGAGCCAGTACGGCTGGCGAAAACCGGTTTATGCCTCCCAAAGAACCCGAACCTTGGCAGGGAATCCGGCCGGCTGTGTTCTGGGGTGATACAGCACCTCAGATTACAGAAGGTAAATACCGTAATACGTACAGTACTTTTGTAGATCATTGGAACTATTATGATGTGAGTGAAGATTGCCTGATGTTGAATGTCTGGACTCCGGGGCTTTCGGATGGAAAGAAACGTCCGGTATTGGTATGGCTGCACGGTGGTGGATTTACCAATGGAAACGGCATTGAGCAAGACGGTTATAAAGGAGAGAATATCAGCCGCTACGGTGACATTGTATTTGTGTCAATGAATCATCGTCTGGGTCCTATCGGGTTTAGCGATTTCTCGGGAGTAGACGACAAAAAGTTCGCCGAGTCGGGTAATGTTGGTATTTTGGACTTGGTGGCTGGTTTGAAATGGGTACACGAAAATATCGACCAGTTTGGTGGCGATCCGGGTAATGTAACCATTATGGGACAATCGGGTGGCGGTGCCAAGGTTTGTACATTGGTGGCTATGGCCGAGACAAAGGGCTTGTTACACAAAGCTGTTGCTTTAAGTGGAAACATAACAGGAGCCATTGATAGCAATTATAGTTCGGAGTTGGGTAAATTTATCTTGAAAGAGGCTGGACTGAAACCTTCGGAAATGAGCAAGTTGCAACAGATGCCTTGGTTGGATTATATTGCTTTGGCCAATCGTGCAGCCGCTAAATATAATGCTCAAAATAAGGATAACGGAATGATGCGTGGTGCTTTTGGTCCGGTAGGCGACGGTTTCCATATTCCGATGGATACGTTCTATTCGGATGTAAATGCACCTTCCAGTAATGTACCGATGTTATTCTGTACTACTACATGCGAGTTTTCGTTAAGTAGAGACAATGCCGAGCTGGAGAAAATGGATCGTACTCAGCTGGTGGAATGGGTCAACAAACTCAAAGGTGGTAACGGAGAAAGTATTGTAGCTGCTTATGAAAAGGCTTTTCCTGGTAAGAAGCCTATTGAAATGCTGGGATTGATTATGAGTGCACGTGATAAAGTGATAGCTACTGCCAATGCAAAAGCTGTCCAAAAAGCGCCGGTCTATTTAGCTTGGTTCGGCTGGAATCCGCCTTTGTTTGATGGCCGTATGCGTGCTTTCCATTGTTTGGACATCTGTTTTTGGTTGAAAAATACAGATCTGATGATCACTCACACGGGTGGTGGCAAGCGTCCGCGCGACCTTTCTACTAAGATGACCGATGCTTTGCTGAGCTTCATGCGCAACGGGAATCCTAATTGCACAAGTCTGCCCGAATGGCCCGTTTACACGGCAGAGAAAGGTGCAACCATGATGCTGAACGATGAATGCAAGGTGGTGTATGACCCTGACAGGGAAGCACGCAAGGTATTGGTTCGATAATAATAGGGATAAAATTAATGAGTAATTAATTATAATTATATTGTTTGTTTGAATTGCTTTAGCCGATTGTTGGCATGTAGGTATAGAATATCTTAAGGTATAAAGATTGTTGTGGGTAGATTCTAATTTGTATACTTTAAAATCATCAAACATGAAACGTAAATTTATTCTGGCATCTACGTTGTGTGTATGCTGTATTTTTTCTTCATTGGCGCAATGGAAAATGTTTTCTACCCCTAATGATACTCTTCAATCTGTACGAGTGTTGGCAAATGGGGATGCAGTATTCAGCATTTATGCTCCCAAAGCCGGGAATGTGCAAATTGGTGGCGACGTTGTTCCCTGGGGGAAAAAACTGGATGTGATAAAATCGGATGCAGGAGTGTGGTCAATAACCGTGCCTAATGTCTCTGAAGGTGTTTATCGGTACCATTTCCTAGTAGATGGTGTGAAAGTTTTTGATCCAAAGGCACCTGAAGCTGTTGAGACTTCCGCTTTATTGAAGGTAGAACAGACTGGTGACGAATTCTTTGCCATGAAAAATGTGCCCCACGGTGCTGTAGCTCAACGGTATTATTTCTCCAAGTCGTTGAACACTACCCGTCGTTTGCACGTTTGGACTCCGGCAGGATATGAGAAAAACACAGAAGCATTGCCTGTTCTGTATCTCATTCATGGTGGAGGTGATACTGACAATTCCTGGCCAACGGTGGGTTGTGCCGGAAATATATTGGATAATCTTTTGGCTGAAGGTAAGATAAAACCCATGATTGTGGTGATGCCCAACGGTTCCATCCCGACAAAGAACCTGATGGACGAAGTCCCTTTGTTTGCTGACGATCTGATGAACGACATTATCCCCTTTATTGAAAGTAATTATCGCGTGCTGGCAGACAAAGATCATCGGGCACTGGCCGGGCTGTCTATGGGTGGTATGGAAACATTGGAAGCTGGGTTGAGTCATTACAATCAGTTCGGATATTTGTGGGTATTAAGCTCTGGCTGGTTTGCGGATGATAAGAAAATGTATGAAGAAAAGGGCGCATATCTGAAAAAGATAGCGGCTGACTTCAATAAAACCGTCCGTACCTTGCACTTTACCCAAGGAGGACCCGAAGACATTGCTTACAACAATTGTAAATCCATGCTTAAACTATTCGATGTGGCCGGCATAGAATACACGTATTCGGAAGCCCCCGGAGGACATACCTGGTATACGTGGCGCAACGATCTTTATAATATGGCGCAACAGCTATTCAAATAGGAAAGTGCTATACTATGTTTTTGTCTTTATTGAAAGATGATAAATAGCATGTTTTGAACAAAAGTGCTAGTTTTTGAACAAAAATACCATTTCTGTTTGAACATGTGTGTCAATCGTTTGTACAAACAGAACAATCTTGTTTACTAGTTTGTGCTAGTTTTGTATAGCCATTAATATCATATTTGATACTTGTTCGGTTTGGTAAAAATGAAACAGTCTGTTCATGTGTATAGATAATAAAGTAATAATATGATAGGCTGTTTGCTAAGTTAACTGAAACGATTGAACGTGTAGACATGACCTCTGACGGAATTCGTTTCTAATTTGTATAAGATGGCATCTTATTCAGCATAAGATAGCATTTTGTGCAGTTCAAGATGGCATCTTGTGCATGCTTTGTCAGTGTCCTACAATAAGTTTGTGCACTATTTTGTATTGGGGTATGTTTGTCGTATTTGGAGCTTCTTCATTTCATAAATGGATATGTGACGGTTGACTATTTTATTATGGATATTAAACAGATTAACTAAATAACAAGAAACTATTAACCTAAAAAAGAAAAGGATTATGAGAAACATGAACTTAAAACGATTTTTATCGTTTGCAGTACTGCTTTTGTGGTGTGTCCCTTTCATATTGGCTCAAGGGTCATTGGAAGTGACTGGTAAAGTTGTAGACGTCATGAATGAACCTATGATTGGCGTCAGCGTTTTGGAGAAAGGAACAACCAATGGTATCGTTACTGATTTGGACGGAAACTTCCGTCTTTCCGTGAACCAAGGTGCTACGTTGGTATTTTCTTATGTTGGTTACCTTTCTCAGGAACTGAAAGCAAAAGCCGGAACAATGAATGTCACTTTACAGGAAGACACCAAACTGCTAGACGAGGTTGTTGTTATTGGTTACGGTACAGTGAAGGCCAAAAACTTTACCGGTTCGGTAGACATGGTAAAGATGTCTGATTCTCCAATAGCCGACTTGAATCTGACATCTGCCACTGATTTGTTACGTGGTCGATTGAGTGGTGTGATTATGGGTGCTGAATCGGGTGATGTAGGTACTTCTTCCAGTATCTTGATTCGTGGTCAAAAGAGTATCAACAGTACTAGCGAGGAACCTTTGATTATTTTGAACGGTGTGATTTTCTCCGGCGAACTGAATGACATAGACCCGACCACCATTGAAAATGTCAGCGTTCTGAAGGATGCTACTTCATTGGCCGCTTACGGTTCAAAAGCCGCGCAGGGTGTTATCATGGTAACTACCAAGAAAGGTAAGGAAGGGAAACCGCAGATTAATTTTTCTACTTCCCACCAGTTTTCTACACCGACATACAAGCCTAAATACTTGAGTGGTGCCGATTACATTGTTTACAAAAACATGAAGAACGGTAGTACCGATTTGACCAGTACTTCTTTTATGACACCGTTTGAGCTGGTCAACTATGAAAAAGGACAGGAAACCGATTGGTATGACTTGGCTACACGTGTAGGATATACCCAGAATTACAATGCCAGCGTATCGGGTGCCGGCGAGCGTTTCAACTATTACGTCAGCGTAGGCCACTCGGATATGAAAGGTATGACACAGGGTAACCACTTTGAGCGTAATACAATGAGTATGAGCACAACCAGTAAAGTCGCTTCCTGGCTGGAACTGGGTGCCAACGTCAATTTTACTAACACAATCAACGATGAAGTGCCTGTAGGTTTGTATGGAACTCTAATGACACCTTATGGTGAACCTTATCTGCCCGATGGCAGCCTGCGCAAGTTTGTTGATGGTCAAGACGGCGTAATGACAAACCCTTTGTGGACAACAGGAGCTGAACGTAACAACCGTCGTACCAACTTGAACCTTGGTGGTTTCCTGAGTCTGGATATCCCTTGGGTGGAAGGTTTGAATTTCCGTGTAAATGCTTCTTATTCACGTATTGATGTGAACAACAAGAGCTTTTATCACGAGAGTTATTATCCAACCAACATTGCTGGTGACTGGGATGGAGTTGGTTACGGCAGTTCTTATTTGAGTCTTGTTGAAGCTAACGGAACTATTGCTTCTACACAAACGATCGATTGGGTAATGGACTACATACTTTCGTATTCTCATACTTTTGGGAACCATTATGTAAGTGCTTCGTTGGTTTACACTCGTGACAGCAGTGAGGCAGTTGGTCAAAGCTATACAGGAAAAGACTTCTTCAACGCCGGCAATACATTGAAAGGTTGGTATGGACTGGGAGATGCAGGTGCACAAACCATTACCAATCCAACCTATACCCTGCACAACGACGTAGGTTATCTGGGCCGTGTAATGTGGTCGTATAAAGACACCTACCATTTGAACGGTTCTCTCCGCCGCGACGGTTCATCAGTATTTGGTGCCGACCACAAATGGGGATATTTCCCTGCTTTCGGTGCCGCTTGGACCATTTCCAATGAATCGTTCATGGAACCTACCAAACAATGGTTGAACAATTTGAAGCTGAAACTCTCTTGGGGTAAGAACGGTGCGCAGACGTTGGCTCCCTATGGCACACTTTCGACGATTTCTTTGGCACAAGGTGGCGGTATTGCCAATTATTATGACGGTACCATTCATTGGGGACAGACCATATCGACTTTAGGAAATCCGGAATTGGGTTGGCAAACAACCACTTCCTGGAATGCAGGCTTTGAAAGTGACGTACTGAACCGTCGCCTCCACTTTGAAATGAACTTCTATAAATCTAAAACAGTTGACCAGATATTTAACCGCAATATTCCAGTAATGGGTGCCGGAGTTACCACGCAAAAGGCTACTATGGGTCAGGTAAACAACTGGGGTATTGAAATCAATGCTTCTTCTGTAAACATCAAGAACGAAGACTTCACGTGGACTTCCGACCTTATTTTTACATTGAACCGCAACAAGCTGGTTGAACTTTACGGAGACGGACAGGACGACCTGACCAATGGTTACTTTATTGGCAAATCACTGGGCGCCATTTATGGCTATGAAGTTTCGCGCATTGACAGTGAAACTGGCACACCGCTTTATATTGCTGCCGATGGTACCGAAACAGCTAATCCTTCGGCCGATGACCGTAAAATTTTGGGTTATCAAAAAGAAAACTTCCGTATCAACTTCAGCAATACCTTCAAATATAAAAACTGGCAACTCTACTTCATGCTGAGCGGTATCTTTGGCGGTGGCGGCTATGGACTAGCAGATAACACCTTTGCTTATACAACCTATAATACCGGTCATAGCTACAGCGCATACGATATTCCATTCTGGACACCCGAAAACAAGAGTTCTGAATATCCCAGCCCGGCATTTACCAATCCCGGAGGTTATTATCATGTTTACAACAATTATGGACATGTTCGCCTGCAGGACTTAAGTCTTTCTTACAACATCACGCCCCTAGTTACCAAGTGGGGCATCAAGAATGCCAAAGTATCTCTTTCCGGCCGTAACCTGTTCTTCATTGCTCCGGGTTGGAAGATGAGCGATCCTGAAGTCCGCTCGGTTTCTATCATCTCCATGCCACGTGCTATTACCTTGGCATTGAATCTGTCTTTCTAACTTAATGTATAACAAAATCTAATATCAAGATATATGAGACTCAATAAAATACTATTTATAGGTGCAATCGGCTTGCTTGGTGCTTGTACTTCCGATAATGAATTCTTGGAAGAAGTCCCCAAGGATCAAATTACCATGGAAAATGCATTTAACACCAGCGACCAAGTCTTTTCAACCCTTTTGTCTGCTTACAGCCAATTGGAATCCAATTATTTCCCTGAAGGAATGAGTGCCGATGCTTTTTCATACAAACAATTGGGCACGGATATATTGGACACAAAGAACTCTAATCCCCATTATGGTAATTTTACAACAACCTGGTCGTCAACTTCCGCACATGTAAAAACTGTATGGGATAATTATTATAAGATGATTTCATACTGTAACCTTACATTGGCAAAGATTAACGATGTAACATGGGCTGATGAAGCGGAAAAAGGTCGGGTGGCTGCTGAAGCTAAATTCCTGCGAGGCCTGGCTTATCTGCGATTAGCCGAATATTTTGGTGCCGTGCCTTTGGTACAAGAATTTACGGAAGTAGCCCGCTTCGATTATGAACGTACACCGCGTGCCAATGTTTATGAGGCAGCCATTACCGATATGAAAGAAGGCTATAATATATTACCCGAATCAACTATTGCCATCGGTGAATCTGGACGAGCCAGCAAATATGCGGCAGCTTTGTTCTTAGCAGAAGCCTATCTGGCACTAGGAGTAGAAAGCGGTGATGCCAACAATTATACCTTGGCCTCCGAATATGCACAAGAAGTGATAGATCATCATCCGTTAATGACCAATCGCTTTGGTGTACGCGTACCAGGAGCCAGCGGTTCACGCAACGGTATCGCCACTGCATTTCCTGAAGGAAATACCTATTCAGACCTGTTCGTGTCAGACAATATGATTAGCACATCTAATACAGAAGCAATATGGATTGCCCGTTCTGTCCCCGACTACAATACTTTTGCCGCAAACGGAAGTGTAGGAAAACGCTCCATCACGCTTTCACTGAGTCCTTCTTTGATGGACATGCACTTAAGCATGGATGGTACTGCCGGAAAACCTTGGAGTGAACATGTCAGTGCAAAATATGGTGGTGAAGCAAGTCCCTTTATCCATGGTGGTACAGGCTGGGGACAGACACCTCCCACGTGGTTTGTATCTGTTACGGCATGGGATGCTGAACACAATTTCAATACAACTCAGGATTATCGTTTTACCGAAGGTGTTACTGTAAGAACCAAATTTCTTGTTATTAATGAAGAACATCCACTTTATGAGCAGTATGCCGGATGGGAAGAACTGGATAAGTCAACCGTAAATGAAGGCTCTATGTTTTCACCCATTTTCTACAAAGAAACTCCGATGGACGGTTGGGATTGGGATGTAAACAATCCGAACTGGAATTGGTACTATGTAGTGACACGTGCTGCTCTTTACCGTAATAAATACATTGCCCGTTCGGCAGATGCCTACCTGCTGTTGGCCGAAGCCCAACTGCGTAGCGGCAATGATGGCGCAGCTCTGAACACGTTAAACACATTGCGCCAGCGCTCTAACGCCAACCCGGCAACCCACATCGATATGCAAGTTATCCTTGACGAACGTGCCCGCGAACTGATGTTTGAGGAAGACCGTTGGGGTACATTACTCCGTATGAATCCGGAAGAATGGAAATCTCGTATCTACGATTATGGCATGTATGCCGCCCGTGGTGGAGCAGCTGTTTATCCGGAAGTACGTCGCTGGGCAGAATATACAGATGAAATCAAGTTCAATAACTGGCCTATCCCGCAAACTTACATTGACCTGAACACCGGTGCACCTATGGAGCAAAACGAAGGATGGTAATAAAGGGTATAGTTGATATGAAGAAAAAAATACTATTTGCTTGTTTGTTCAGTATATTGAGCATACAAATGAATGCACAACGCCTGGTCGTCCGTATGGACGACTTAGGCGGTTGTCATGCTATTAACGAAGCTATTATTAAGTGTTACAAGGAAGGTATCGGTCGTTCCACCGAAATTATGGCACCTGCTCCATGGTTTCTGGAAGGCGCACAGATGGCGAATGAAAATCCCGGTCTGGATGTAGGATTGCATATCACCCTTTACAGCGAATGGACTGGCTACAAATGGCGCCCGCTGACACATTGCCCCTCACTATGCGATGAAGACGGCTATTTCCTTTCCAAGTTTGATCCGAAAAAGGAATACGATCCCCAAGAAGTGGAGGGAGAAATCCGTGCACAAATTGAACTTGCCCAAAAACATGTGAAGAACCTGACACACCTCAGCATTCACATGGCTGCGACTCCAGTTGTAAAGCAAATCATTGAAAAACTCTCCAAGGAGTATGACTTGCCCGAACAACCCGGACCGGAACTGAATGTAGACATGTTAGGTTTTGTATTTCGCAAACCGGGTACTTCGAGAGCCGGAGAGTTCCTGAAATTACTGCAAAAGGCTGAAAAAGGGAAGACCTACTGGACAATCGAACATCCGGGATTTGACGTAGACGAGATGAAAGGCATGTTTACACGTCCCGGTGAGAATGTGGGAGAAGACCGGCAAGACGTCACCAATACATTTACCGATGCAGCAATCATGGAATATATCCGTGAAAACGGCATCGAGTTAATCAGTTTTGGCGATATATTACGTGAAAATGAGAAACACTAGAGATTAGAAACATATAATCATTAATCCGTAACCACACATGAAAAGCATTATCCAACTTCTCGGCATTGGCCTCACCGCCTGCTTCCTCGCCGCTCCGGCTACGCAGGCACAGGTTAAGCTCAATGCCAACAACATCGACGAAGTCATCGGACAGATGACGCTGGAAGAAAAAGTACACATGGTAATCGGCTGTGGCATGTCTATGGGCGATGGGGTAAAGTTCCCCGGAACGGCGGGACGTACCTACGATATTCCCCGTTTAGGTATTCCCTCGGTTTATCTGGCCGACGGCCCGCATCGTCTG
>ERZ779669.1125-NODE-1125-length-13116-cov-3.141643_pt1 | contig 13116 bp, 8 predicted proteins | sample MGYA00511372_ERZ779669 | MGnify/ENA primary metagenome ERZ779669 (study PRJEB29588, sample SAMEA1967891) | human gut metagenome | biome: human gut; feature: human-associated habitat; material: faeces | place: Denmark | collected 2008/2010 ... | reverse complement strand
CCCCGTTATTCCGGCAGACGTAACAAAATTGCCGAAGTTTTAGAAACAAGTATTGTTTCCCGATATCTCATGACCTGAATAAGCTGCATGATGTCCTTACAGGGTATTGCAATCATGCGGTCTTTTACGTATCTTTGTAAAACACAGGTTTATGTTTTGTGGCACTCGCGTTGAAAGTGGTGGTACAATACCTAATGTAGTCGGCATAGAGCTGGCAGAGAAATCCCTGTTTATTGTTAACACGTAATATCTGATTTGTATGAAAAAGACGTATGTTTTCCCTCTTTTTGAAAGCCGATCCCGGTTAAAAGCGCAATCTGGCATCCGAGTACCCGGAACAGGTGGCTGAAATGTCAAGCATGTTGTTGGAAATTGTAGACAACCGTTATGGACTGCCTTTATACGAATGATTAAATATGAAGTTACTATGAAAAATCTGAATTTGTTTTATCCCGTAGCCGGCTTTGCGGCGTTGGGTTCAATGATGTCGTCTTGCGGACAACCAAAAGCGGAAGTGAAGAAAGCATACAATATCGTGTATATAATGACCGATGATCATACGGCACAGATGATGAGCTGCTACGATACGCGGTATATCCAAACCCCTAATCTGGATCGGATTGCGGCCGACGGGGTGAGATTTACCAATAGTTTTGTGGCCAATTCGCTGAGCGGTCCCAGCCGTGCCTGCATGATTACAGGCAAGCATTCATGCGGGAACAAGTTCTATGACAACACGACTTGTGTTTTCGATAGCTCGCAACAAACATTCCCTAAACTGCTTCAGAAAGCCGGTTATCAGACAGCATTGGTAGGGAAGTGGCATCTGGAAAGTCTGCCCAGCGGGTTTGATTATTGGGAAATATTGCCGGGACAAGGTGATTATTACAACCCTGACTTTATTACGCAGGACAATGACACCATTCAGAAACATGGCTATATTACCAACCTTATTACAGATGATGCCATCGACTGGATGGAAAACAAACGCGATAAGGACAAACCTTTCTGTTTGTTGATTCATCACAAGGCCATTCACCGGAATTGGATGGCCGATACATGCAACCTGGCATTGTATGAAGACAAGACATTTCCGCTTCCCGAAACTTTCTTCGATGATTACGAGGGGCGTCCGGCCGCAGCAGCCCAGGAGATGAGCATTGTGAAGGACATGGATATGATTTATGACCTTAAGATGTTGAGACCTGATAAGGATTCACGTCTGAAGACTTTGTATGAGAAGTTTTTAGGGCGTATGGATAAGGGACAGCGTGAAGCATGGGATAAATTCTACGGCCCCATCATCGCAGACTTCTACAAAAAGAATCCGCAAGGAAAAGACTTGGCCAACTGGAAGTTCCAACGCTATATGCGCGACTACATGAAGACCGTCAAGTCGTTGGACGACAATGTAGGCCGTGTACTGGATTATCTGAAAGAAAAGAATCTGTTGGAAAATACACTGGTTGTTTATACCTCCGACCAAGGTTTCTATATGGGCGAACATGGCTGGTTCGACAAACGGTTTATGTATGAAGAATCCATGCGTACCCCTCTTATCATGCGTTTGCCCGACGGATTTGAACGTCGCGGCGATATTACGGAGATGGTGCAGAATATTGATTATGCGCCTACTTTCCTTGAACTGGCAGGCTTATCTGTACCCGAAGATATGCATGGCGTATCTTTGTTGCCTTTACTGAAGGGAGAACATCCGGCCAACTGGCGCGAAGCATTGTATTATCATTTTTACGAATATCCGGCCGAACATATGGTGAAACGCCATTATGGTATTCGTACGGAGCGTTATAAACTGATTCATTTTTATAATGACATTGATAAATGGGAGTTGTATGATTTGCAAAACGACGTAAATGAGTTGCATAATCTTTATGGAAATAAGGAGTATGATTCTTTGGTTGTTGACTTGAAGGAGCAGATGTGGGCTTTACAGGAGCGATATAACGATCCGGTTCGTTTTTCTCCGGAGCGTGATAAGGAATGATGGGTATTAATAACTGAAAGTATGCACATAATACGAAGGTGTGTAGAAGGAACTGTCTTTTCGGGTTCGGAACACCTTGGATATTGCCGGATGTGGAAAATTTGTTTCTCCCTAGGATATAATGATTGTGTATTGATCTCTTTTTGGGGAAAGGCAGGATGGTCCCTTTGTTTTTGATAAGAAATGTACGATTTCTGTACCCGTTTCAAGTAATATAATTAAAATCTCTGATTTATGAGTAATGTAAAAGTTTTTATTGCCGTATGTCTTTTGCTGGCTTTTTCATTTGTAGGAAAGGCACAACAAAATACCGCATTTTTTGTAAAGCATTTGAGTTTTCCAGCCGGAGCTACTATTGAACAGAAGGTATCTATGGCTGCCCGTTTGGTGCCTTCACCTCAGCAACTGGAGTGGCAAAAGATGGAGCTGACTGCCTTTCTGCATTTTGGTATCAATACATTTACCGGTAGGGAATGGGGTGACGGGACAGAAGATCCTGCTTTATTCAATCCAACAGAATTGGATGCTGAACAATGGGTACGTAACTTAAAAGAAGCGGGCTTTAAGATGGTGTTGTTGACAGCCAAGCATCATGACGGTTTTTGTCTGTGGCCTACCAAGACTACTACTCATTCGGTTGCTTCTTCACCTTGGCGGAATGGTAAGGGAGATGTGGTGAAAGAATTACGTGAGGCATGTACGAAATACGGTATGAAGTTTGGCGTTTATCTTTCGCCATGGGATCGGAATGCCGATTGTTATGGTGATTCTCCGCGCTATAACCAGTTCTTTATTCAGCAATTGACCGAATTGTTGACCAATTATGGTGAGATACACGAAGTCTGGTTCGACGGTGCCAATGGCGAAGGTCCCAATGGGAAAAAGCAGGAATATGATTGGGAAGCATTTTATGAAACAATCCAGCGCTTACAACCCAAAGCCGTTATGGCCATTATGGGGGATGATGTCCGTTGGGTAGGCAATGAGAAAGGGGTAGGTCGCGAAACCGAATGGAGTGCCACCGTACTTACTCCAGGCATTTATGCCCGTTCGGAAGCTAACAACAAACGCCTGGGAGTGCATGGGCAGGCTGTAGATTTGGGAAGCCGTAAAATGCTGGAACATGCCACCGAGTTGTTCTGGTATCCTTCCGAAGTCGATGTGTCCATTCGTCCGGGGTGGTTTTGGCACGAAAAAGAAAATGCGCAGGTAAAGAGCTTGAAGCATTTGACCGATATCTATTTCCAGTCGGTAGGATATAATTCTGTTTTGTTGCTCAATATTCCTCCGGATACTCGTGGACTGATTCATGAAGCGGACATTGCACGTTTGAAGGAGTTTGCTGCCTATCGTCAACAAATGTTCAGCCGGAATGCAGTGGTGGATGGACAAACCGTTTGGACAGCTAAAGGAGGCGACGAGCGTGTGTATAATCTGCAACCTGGCTCAAAGGTTAATGTAGTTCTGTTACAGGAAGATATTACTCGCGGACAACGCGTGGAAGAGTTTACGGTTGAGGCCTGCGTAGACGGTGTATGGCAATCTGTTGGTAAAGGTACTACCATCGGTTACAAGCGTATGTTGCGTTTCCCCGATTTGGAGGCCGAAGCATTGAGAATACGCATAGTCGGAACCAGGCTGGAAGCACATATTTGCAATGTAGCCGCTTACTATGCGGAGCCGCTGGAAGAACGTCGAGAGGCTGCTTCGTGGAGTGATTTGCCCCGCAGTACCTGGAACAAAATTTCAGATCAGCCACTTATCATTGATTTGGGCAAAACCGTTTCATTGAAAGGCTTTACCTATGCACCGCTCCATGAGCAGGCAAAAGCTACGATGGCTTATCGTTACGATTTTTATACAAGTATAGACGGAAAATCCTGGAAGAAAGTAATTGCCTGTGGAGAGTTTAGTAACATTATGCACAATCCTTTACCTCAGACTGTTATCTTCCCTCAACGTGAAGTGGCACGTTTCATCAAACTGGAGGCTACTACGCCTGATGCTTCTACGGCTGTAATCGAAACTGAAGAAATCGGAGTTTCGTTGGGCGCTTCTCAAGATGATTAACCTAATGTTTATTTTTTAATATTAAACCGGGAGGTAAACACTCTATGTTAGAGTGTTAAGCAGATTTCTGACAGCTTACAAGTACTTCCCCTTCTAGAAAGATACTGAGGGTTTGCAGACGTACGATTTACTCCGTGCGGTTTTGTATGTACTCTTCCGCTTTATAGTTTTCTTGTGGGTAGAAATAGAAAAGATGTGCCGACCGTTTATAAAAACATACGGTCGGCACATCTTATATCCATTTGGGAAAATTCCAGCCGGAATCTTTATTTCTCCAATAAATCTTTTAAGAAAGCATTCAATTCTTCATCCAGTCCCTTTAATAATTCATCACTTACAAGCAGGGTATCATCGTCCATAAGTAGCAATTCGGCTACGGTTTCTTTCTCATCATCAACCAAAACAAACGAATAAGGTTTTAGAATGGTTAGCTTGTCAAGGTCTCCCGCACTTTTCATGTCATTGAGCATAGTAGATAATATACGTTCCACTGCCTCGTAAAAATCATCTCCCTCATAAACAGGCCATTCTTCAATAGTGGCGTTGCTCAGTTCTTCGTCTTCGTCATTGAAGATAATCAGTTCGCCCGAACTTTGGTTAGCTTGTATGTGAATGTCTGTAACAATGGATTGCTCGCAAGTGCAAGAGTATTTACCAATAGCCTTTCTGATGGCTTTTTCAATGAGTGATAAAGATACTTGGCTAAGTTTCATAATGCTTCCTTGATTATAACAGTTCAAAGGTAGGGAAAAATATTCATAAAGAGCCGCAACCCTGTGAAAAAAATAAAAAGGACTGTTGCAATTCTATTCTTCTTTGAACCGCTCCATTTGTACGTTTAGACGCATAATACCCTCTTTACGTTCCTGTAACTCATTTACATAGATAGAGGTCATTAGAAAATTGGGAATATGTGCGCTGTTTATATCCGTTTGTTCATCTATTTTATCCACCTTCTGTGCGATCTGCTGCGCTTTAAGTGCCCATTCCAATGCTTGTGTAATATCGTCTTTCATTTCATAGCCCAATGCAATGTTGTAGGCGGCATACATTTGTTGCTTACCTTTTTTATTGTCATATTGTTGTTTCCATAGGTTGATCGCCTTGTCCCAGTTGTGTTCTCTGGCGTAGATAGCTGCATCCCGCATATTGACGGAACCACCACTGAAAAAATACCGGTTGACCGTTTTCCAATAAGGGAGTAAATGCTTTACCGGCACTGTTCCTGCAAACTCAGATGCTTGCCTGATCATTTCTTTTTCATCGATGAGGTGCGCTTTCAGTGCACTCTCTGTTGCTTCGGTCTCTTCCCAAAAAATACTATCATTGCTATTGATGGTAGCCATTGGTCCTTTGCGGTTGGGTAGATAGATTCTGACTGTTGGATATACCTTTACATCTACTGTCCCGTAAAAAAATCCCCAGTTTGAAAGATAACTAATTTTTCGAGTGCTGTTTAGCTGAATGTTTTCTAGGGCTATTAGGAAGTCTACATCCAGTTTGTTGACAAGTTGATTAACTTCGCGGGCTGATAATGTATGCGTGGAGTTTTCATCTGAAGTCGTGCATAGAGAAGAATCGCAAATTACAACTTCATCAAAATAGTTACCTTCGGCCAGTGTTTCTGCCAATGATTCTGTAGTCAGGGTAGCATCGCCATTGTGCAGGTGGGTTAATGGTTGATGAGGATCTTCATTGGGGGCTTTTCGCGTTTCGGCTTGTTCGGGTATGCTTGCCACATTGTTAACTATCGCTACCCGTTTCAGACTAGCAGGGAAACTGATGTCGGCTGGTAACATATAGTCTATTGACAATTGTTCTATACTTTGGCAACTGCCTAGCAGGAGTATGCCTGCCAGTAACAAAATATAGTGAAACTTCTTCATAACAAAAATCTGTAAGTTATTTCATGATTGTATAAGTGCTTAGGGAAAAGGCTTTTCCAAAGGCAAAAATACGTTTTTGCTGGCATATACAAAAGCCCCGAATCGTTTTTTAACCGTTCGGGGCTTTTGATCGTTTATAGGATAAGCCTATGTTTACATTTATGCTATCAAATTCAGTTAGGCATTTTTACCGTGGCAATTTTTGTATTTCTTACCACTTCCGCAAGGACAAGGATCATTGCGTCCTACAGTCTTTTCCACACGGATAGGTTCACGTTTGGGTTGTTCTCGCGTGTCTTGCTGGGCGGCAGCCTGTTGATGCGGATCGTTCAAATCTACTTTCTGCTCACGATATTTGCTCATGTCCTGGCGCTGTTCTGGTGCAGCTTGTCTTACTTCTACTCTACGCTGTTCAGCTGTCTGTGTGTTTTCGGCAGGTGCCTCCTGTACTGGAATCTGGCCGCGCATGAGGATAGAGATCGTCTGATTGTTGATCCGGTCTACCATTGCGTCAAACAGGTTTACAGACTCTAACTTGTAGATAAGCAAGGGATCTTTCTGTTCGTAGCTAGCATTTTGTACGGAATGCTTCAAATCGTCCAGTTCACGCAAGTTCTCTTTCCAAGCCTCGTCGATAACATGTAGTAGGATTGATTTTTCAAATGCTTTTACTACTTCTTTGCACTCGCTTTCGTAAGCAGCCTTCAGGTTGCAGGATATGTTGTAAAGTCGTTTCCCGTCGGTGATAGGAATCAGAATATTCTCATACATATGACCTTGTGCCTCATATACTTGTTTAATGACGGGGTATGCAATCTGCGCCATACGCTCGGTCTTGCGTTTAAACAATTCCATTGCGGCATCAAATGTCCTTTCAGCCAGTTTGTCTTTCTTTTCATTCTTGAATTCCTCTTCTGTGAAAGGCACTTCCATTGCCAGCGTCTGGAGGGCATTCATCTTACAACTTTCATAGTCGGCTGCATCTACTGCGTTGGCGCAACGGTCCCATATCATGTTTACAATGTCCATACCGATACGTTCGCCCATAAGAGCATGGCGACGTTTGGTATAGACTACTGTACGTTGTTTGTTCATTACATCATCGTATTCCAACAGGCGCTTACGGATTCCGAAGTTGTTTTCTTCTACTTTCTTTTGGGCACGTTCAATGGATTTGGAAATCATACTATGCTCAATCATTTCGCCTTCTTTGAATCCAAGTTTATCCATAACGCTGGCAATTCGGTCGGAAGAGAACAGACGCATCAGGTCGTCTTCCAATGAAACGAAAAAGACTGATGAACCCGGATCACCTTGACGTCCGGCACGACCACGCAACTGTCTGTCCACACGGCGCGATTCGTGGCGTTCAGTACCGATGATTGCCAAACCACCTGCTGCTTTAACTTCCGGGCTTAACTTGATATCCGTACCACGACCGGCCATGTTGGTAGCAATGGTTACAGTACTGCTCTGTCCGGCTAAAGCTACAATGTCGGCTTCCTTCTGATGTAATTTGGCATTCAGCACGTTGTGCGGAATTTTACGCATTGTAAGCATTTTGCTCAGCATCTCAGAAATTTCAACCGAAGTGGTACCAACCAAAACCGGTCGTCCGGCAGCTACCATCTTTTCAATTTCTTCGATTACAGCTTTATATTTCTCTCGTTTTGTCTTATACACACGGTCGTTCATGTCGATACGTGCAATCGGTCGGTTGGTCGGGATTACAACGACATCGAGCTTATAGATATCCCAAAATTCTCCCGCTTCTGTCTCGGCAGTACCTGTCATGCCAGACAGCTTGTGATACATACGGAAGTAATTTTGCAGCGTAATGGTTGCAAATGTCTGTGTGGCTGCTTCCACCTTGACACCTTCCTTAGCTTCGATTGCCTGATGCAGACCGTCTGAATAGCGGCGGCCTTCCATGATACGTCCTGTTTGCTCGTCTACAATTTTTACCTGTCCGTCAATCACAACATATTCATCGTCTTTTTCGAACATGGTATAGGCTTTCAGCAACTGGTTGATAGTGTGTACACGTTCCGACTTGATAGCATAGTTGGTCATCAGTGCATCTTTCTTTTCCAGTCTCTGTTCGTCTGTCAGCCCTTTTTCATTTTCCAGTTCAGACAATTGGGCTGTAATATCAGGAAGTACAAAGAATGTCGGGTCGGAAGAATTTCCGCTGATGAGGTCTACACCTTTGTCGGTCAGATCTACACTGTTCAGCTTTTCATCGATTACAAAATACAGGGGGTCAGTAACTTCATGCATACGCTTGTTGTTCTGCTCCATGTAAATTTCTTCGGTCTTGAGCATACCAGCCTTGATGCCTTGTTCGCTGAGGAACTTAATGAGCGCTTTGTTTTTAGGCAAACATTTGTGGCTACGATACAGGGCAAGAAATCCCTCTTCTTGGTCTTTTTTGTCTTCTGATGCGATCAGGCGTTTGGCATCAGCCAGATATTGGGTGGCCAGCTTTTTCTGTGCTTCTACCAGTCGTTCTACCAACGGGCGAAGTTGCTCGAACAACTGGACATCTCCTTTGGGTACAGGACCCGAAATGATAAGCGGAGTACGTGCATCATCGATCAGTACAGAGTCCACCTCATCCACGATAGCGTAGTTGTGCTGGCGTTGTACCAGATCTTTAGGGCTTATGGCCATGTTGTCGCGCAGATAGTCGAAACCGAACTCATTGTTTGTACCAAACGTGATGTCGGCCATATAGGCACGGCGACGTGCGTCCGAGTTGGGTTGGTGTTTGTCAATACAGTCTACGCTTAATCCGTGGAACATATAAAGTGGTCCCATCCATTCGGAGTCACGTTTTGACAAATAGTCGTTGACGGTTACCACATGTACACCGTTACCGGTCAATGCGTTAAGGAAAACAGGTAAAGTCGCTACCAGTGTCTTACCTTCACCTGTCGCCATTTCGGCAATTTTACCTTTGTGCAACACTACGCCACCAAACAACTGTACATCATAGTGTACCATGTTCCAAGTGATTTCGTTGCCACCAGCTTTCCAATGGTTCTGGTAGATGGCTTTGTCACCTTCTATACGCACAAAATCTTTAGTTGTGGCCAGTTCACGATCGAAATCGGTTGCGGTTACAATAATTTCTTCATTTTCAGAGAAACGCTTGGCTGTTTCTTTTACTATGGCGAAAGCAGTTGGCAGAACTTCATCCAATGCCTTTTCGTAAATATCCAAAATGTCTTTCTCTATTTTGTCTATTTGGTTGAAAAGTGCTTCACGTTCTTCTAGCTCTGTATTTTCTACTTTTGCTTTCAGTTCGTCTACCTTTGCGCGTTGTTCGGCTGCCGAGTTGCGGATATAAGCTTTCAATTCGTTCGTCTTGGCTCGTAGCGCATCGTTATCTAATTTGGCTACTTCGGGGTAAGCAGCTTTGACTTTGTTCACCCATGGCTGAATTTCCTTCATGTCTCGTGTGGACTTGTTGCCAAAAAGTGAGCTTAAAAATTCATTAAATCCCATTTTATATTTTGTTTTATTATTATTGCGATAGTTGAAATTTGTGCACAAAAATACAGATTTCACCACATACTACACAGCTTTGTGCAGATTATTTTACTGTGTGTTAGTTCAATGGCTGAGCTGAACATGCATTGGGGGAGCGGATGCGCATGATACCCGCCAGGGTGGGAGCTATGCATTCGGCATTGACGGGAATGCGTATGGTTTCAGCTTTGATACCTTGTCCCAAAAGAATTAGTGGAGTAGGAACTTCGGCATGGCGTATGGTATAATTCTTGCCCCCATTTTCTTGAACAACAGTCCAACCGGGCAAGACATCTATCAATAAATCTCCTGAAAGTTTACGGTGGAAAGCATTACGCATACGTTCTACCTGTGGAGACCATGGCCCCAATAGCAAACGATGTGCGGAATATACTTCATTTACGCCACTGAACTGAATGAGGAATTCTGCTGCCTTCTCCTGTATATCAGCCAAATTTAGTCGTTTTTCCTCTATCAGTTTATGGTTGAGGTAAATCTGTAAATCATAATAGGCTTCTACGTATTGTCCTTCTCCGTAGGTAGCCATCAGATACATGTTGAGCAGCGTGGCACAACGGTTAAGGTGGAATTCGCCGCTTGGAATGCGGTATATATCCAAGTCACCCTCTTCGGCAGCCGTATATCCAGTTGAAGTAAGACAGAATAAAACATTTTGTAGACCTACCTTACGTTCCAATAGGGCGAGCAAGGAGGCTATACTGCGGTCTAACCTTACATACGTGTCCTGTATTTCCAGTGGGCTGTTTTGCATGTTGGGCTGGTCATACCGGCCTGCATAATAGGTCAGTGCCAACAAGTCTGTTGTCTCATCTTGGCCTAATGTGCTTTTGTTGAGTAGTTCTTCAGCCAACAAGTTGACTTCTTCATTGATAAAAGGACTGGTTATCAGCCGCCGAAATTTGTTGAAACGATCGTTGTCAGGTTTATATTTAAAGATCTCCATGTTTGCGCCCGGTAGGAGGGTATATCTGCCTATGGGTAACATGGGAGACCATGTCATGTCATTGATGCGAAAATCAGGGGACTTGCTGTCATTATATTGGCTCAGCCACCAGGGAAAATCATTATAATAAGTGGTACTACACCATTTACCAGTATTTTCATTCAACCAAAAAGCACCGTTCCCGGCATGCCCGGCACTGAAAATTGCTGCATCGCTAAAGGGGGCAATGGAGTAAATCAATGCTTTGTTTTGGGTCGCTATTTTCAACTCATCTGCAAGAGTAGAAGTCAGCAATCGTGAAGGAGATGTACTTTCTGTTGTATAGTTTCCCATGAAATGGGAATCGTCCACACAATTTACAGGCCGTAATGTGTGGGCATCCATCCAATTCTCGGCAATGATGCCGTTTACCGAAGGCGTGCTTCCCGTATAAAGTGCTGCAATGGCCGAAGCTCGGTCAGCTCCGTCAAAGGATAACTCCATTTGCCTGAATACCCGTCCTTCACGTAACAGACGCTTGAAGCCTTGCTCGCCATAAAGAGGGGCAAAAGCTTCCAGGTAATCCGTACGAAGCTGGTCTACCGTCAGTGTTACTACCAATTTCGGCAAGACAGGTTGCGTTTGCGCTTGTAGCCCACTAAACGTCAGTGCTAGAATGGAAGTAATCAGTCCTTTTTTCATCGGGTCGTTTTATAAATGATGAGGTTGCTCATTGAGCGTACCAACAAACAGAGTGCCAAAGGTAATACTGTAAAGTCAAATCTTTGCGGAATAATGGCCCAAAGCACTATAAAAAAAGTTAAAACGACTAGATTGGCCATCATGTATCGGCTTAAACGCCTTTTTCGTACCCTGTTTAGCATGCATGGAAGGCATAAAAGGTGTAGCGGGTGGAAAACGAACAGCAGATAATTGGGACTGACGGCCGGGTGTTGAGAAAACAAGGCTAAAAAAGCCAATATACATCCAGCTACTCCTGCAGCCAGGAAAAGTACCAGATCTATTCCCCACAGACTTTTCCGTCGCATGCACCCATATGCCGTAATGGCATTCATCAGAATGAGCAATATCCAAGCCAGTTGCTGGGGAGTGAAGTCGGGTGTCTTATTGTCTTGAAGCGTGTTGTTTGTATCTAAAATTTTACTTTCCCTCAGTACGAGTGGACGTAGCATGCCATTGTTATCTTTAATTTGCGCCTGTCCGAAATATTTCTGTAAATAAAACGGTACAAACATCATAGTCCGGCGATTGATGGGTAAATCGGCTTTGGCTCCCATGCACAAATCCATTCCCAGCCTCGACCACGGGTGTTCTTTGCTATATGTATGCAGGATATCTCGGAAAGAGGTGTTGGTGTCTGGTGTACTCATGTCGTCTGCATATTGTACATTGCCTTCAATGGCTTTTTCTATGAGGTCGCGCGGGCGTGTGGCGCAATTGTCGTAAAAGAAGTTGTAGCGGTATACACGGTTCTGGGGCTTGTAGTTCTCTTTTAGCAATGCAGCCAGTTTCTCTTTTTCTTTCGGATACAGATTCAGCTCTTGTTGCCATACATCCCGGCCCATTTGGAAATATTGGGCAGCAAACATTTGGTAATCGTTAATGCCTAATTGATAGTCGGTTTCACCCAAAGCGAAACGTAACACAAAATTAGGAGTATCAAAATCGAACACACCGTAGTTAAAAACAAGGTCTATTCCTCGGGTGTAATTCTCATATCGAATGGCTGTGTGACCGAATAAAGAGTAGATTTCTTCACCTGCTGCACATGTCAGCAGACTAAAACGTATGGAGTCGTGCTCGGTTTTTAGTTTACCTGTATCAAGCTGAGTATTAGCAGGCTGTGCTTCCCCAGCCGAAAAGAAAAAAAGGAATATAATTAAAAAAAAATGTCTTACGAGCATATTTGTGATATTTCGGTCCTGACAGGGGAGGACGCGTTATTTAGCGTTTGCAAAAATAGGGATAAAAACTGAAACAAGAAGTATGAGCTACTTTTTTATTGGAAAGCTGGTTACGGCTCTTTCATTATTGAAAGTAAAGTTCCAAATTAGTTTCAACGGATGAAACCATTAGTTTCAAGGCATGAAACCAGTGGTTTCAGCGTATGAAACTAAAGGACTCTGACGGAGTTGTCAACAAGAGTATACCTGCTTGTTGTTGCAGTTCATTCGAAGCGGATACGAAGTTGGTAGGAAGAAGGTATGAAGTTGGTAGGATGTTGGTGGTTATCTGTTGCCAGTGGAGTGAGCGGTTGATAATTCGAAAAGAATGTTGTATTTTTGCGACGTCGTTTTCTGGAATACGAGAAAATAGCGAAGATAGATGAAAACTTGTAAAATGTGTTAAGAGGTTCGCATGAATCTGGTCATTGATATTGGTAATACTGTAGCCAAGTTGGCGGCATTTCACGGGGCAGAGTTGCAGGAGGTTGTGTACGATTCCAACCGGACGTTGGAGTTGTTGCCGGAGTTTTGCAATAAATATGCATTTGACAAAGCCATTGTGGTAACTGTAATCGATTTGACGGCAGTTGCGGAAGATCGTTTGAAGGCATTGCCTTTCCCGTTGCTTTGGCTGGATCATAACACTCCTCTTCCGGTGCACAATCTGTATGAAACACCTCATACTTTAGGTTACGACCGTATGGCGGGTGG
>ERZ779669.1123-NODE-1123-length-13125-cov-2.932747_pt1 | contig 13125 bp, 15 predicted proteins | sample MGYA00511372_ERZ779669 | MGnify/ENA primary metagenome ERZ779669 (study PRJEB29588, sample SAMEA1967891) | human gut metagenome | biome: human gut; feature: human-associated habitat; material: faeces | place: Denmark | collected 2008/2010 ... | reverse complement strand
AAAAAAGAAAAGAGCCCCCGGTAGTTCGGATGCTCTTGGTAGTGATTAAAGTTTGTATGAAGTCACGGTAAATGCGACAGCGTGGAAATTCCACGATTTGTTTGAGTTCTAATTTGTAATTCATGGTGATCTTCCTTTCAAAGTATATTTAATTGTAATCGGACTTTTCATAGTGTTGGTATCAAGAAGAAGCCGATGGAAGTATAGCAAGTAGTCGTTTCACTCATTGCATTTTTATTGCATTTTTAAAATTTAGATTATGTGGCTATGTTGCTCTTAACTGGTTAAAAAGCCTTTAAAATCGTCTATATGCGTTAATACTCCGTACTGTCTGTCTGGAGTTTGAATAACGTACATGAGCCAAGAAATTCCGAATTTACGGAGTTTTTTGGCTCGTTTTTTGTTGAGTGACAATAAAGTTTAGTGTGTGGTGAGTAAAGAAAAACGTATTTGATTTATTGTGATTGCTGTTGATAACAATACATATATTAGAAATGTATTAAATGTGTAGCATATAAGCTGTTACAGTGGCTATTATGATTAATAGCACGAGTATGTAGAGAACAATCATAACTTTATCTTTTAGAATAAGAGTTAAGAGTGTTTTTCTAGAGGTATTTTTGTACAAATCATAATCATTAAGAATTTCTTTACATTGTTTCTCTAGTTCGTTTAGTTTTGAAAAAGACATTTCTTTGGTTGAGGAAAGTGATGAAACATATTTGTTGAGTTTATCGAGTATTTTTTGTAAACCAGATTCGTTAATATGTAAGTCCATAAGTTCATCTTTTAATGATGTATTCATTTTTTTGCATTCTTTCAAAAGATCGCTGACCAATCTATCTTTAGATATCCAATTTACATCTATATGTGCTTTATAATATTCTTCTTCAGTTGATATACCTTCTTTTTTCATTTCGTTATGCATTTTAATGTCAGAATCATATGAGAATTCTTGAACAGTACGTATTCCAAAAAGCATACCACTGGTATATCCCAATTTTCGTAACAATAGATCAAAAGAGTTTATTTGATTTTGGAAATCTCCTTGAATCAAAAAAATTCGTGAAACAATAATACCAGATATTATACCTCCAGATATTCCTAATATTAAGTTCCAAAAAAGTTGAAATACAGACATAATCTTCGTTCCTTTCATTTGAAATATAATGTTTAATCCTTTTTCGGTTTCCTTTTCCTCTTCACATAAGAGAAATCCGGAAACAAGTCTTTTAACAATTCAGCAGTTCCTTCTGCATTGTCATCCTCATTCATTTTCTGAACCAGTAGCTGGTCGTCATTATCAAGATTCAACGAGACAGTGTACTCGTTATTTGGGGCTGTCGGGTTCATTGGGTATTTTACCTCTTTGAGATAATATTCCGTTTCTGATATCTCATCATCTTCCAGATTGTCTCGTAAACGTGCCCAATACTCAACCATCTTCTTGAAGTTATCAAGATCCTTCTGTGGGCGGGGACCGGCACTTGGAAGCCGTTCTTCAAATTTGAAGCAAACTTCTCCATCTTTCATAGTAGGTCGTAGCCCGTATGCCCATTCAATGTTAAACAGCACATGAAGTGCACTGAATATATTTGCTACATCAGGGTCAGATAATGTATAGAAGCTGACTTCTAGATTATTGGCAATATTTAATAAAGTAGCTTCATCTGGATATCTGTTTCCAAGTTCATAGTTTCTGATGGTGGATTCGTTTAATCCACATTTATCTGCTAATTCCTTTTGCGTCATATCAGATGCAATTCTGAAATTACGAATCAAATAGCCTACCCGGCTGGTAAATTTCTCGCCCATTTTAATTGCTCCTTATAAGTGTAATGAGTGTTGTAGCATGCACGGAGACACGGGGGACAAACCATGCATCGTACATTAATACTAAATACGTTTTCTGCGAAGGCAAAAACTCGAAAAAACTTCGGTTTTCCTCGTTCGCGGGCGCGTTCTCATGGTGCTTTGCCGCTTGTTCATGCTTCGCATGCCAATCGGCAAAATTCCATGCTCACTTTTGCCTTCGCGTACATTATATCATCAACAGTGCAAAAATGAAATGTTAATACAATACACATCACAACAGTTCGGAAATGAACTGAATAATAAAAACAAAAGAGAGGAGGCATTTGCTTATGGAGAGCAAGAGATTTTTGACAGCGCAGGATGTAATGGAAATGCTGGGAGTTTCACTATCGTATTCCTATAAACTGATACGACGGCTGAATGCGGAACTTGAGGCTGATGGATTCGTAACAATAAAAGGGCGTGTCAGTACACAGTATTTTATGAAATGAATCTACGGGCTATCTACGGATAAGGAGGTGGGATAGATGGCGGTTATCAAGAATAATAAGACTGGAATGTGGGAGGTGAGAACCTATCATAAGGATTTGACCGGAGAAAGGAAGCAGAAGACCAAGAGGGGCTTTGCCAAGAAGAGCGAAGCCCTTGAATGGGAACGTAATTTCAAGTTGAAAGAGGATCAGAGTATCAGTATGAGCTTCAAAAGTTTTGTGGATATTTATCTGACGGATTTAGAACCAAGAATAAAACGCAATACTTTCCTGACAAAGAAGCACATTATAGAGACAAAGATTCTGCCTTATTTCGGGAAGCGAAAACTGGATGATATTCGGACCTCGGATGTCATCCAGTGGCAAAATGAGATTATGAAGCTGAAAAAGGATAATGGGGAGTTATTCTCCCCTACCTATCTGAAAACCATTCATAATCAGCTTAGGAGTAACCATATTTATTCGCCGTAGAAGCATAATTACATCCCGTGTTTATGCATTCTTCGACAATGTTTATTCTTTCTTCAAGGGTTGTATTTTTTCTAGCACCGTTTTTAGCCATGAGATATACACCTTCTTTTCTGGAATTTGTTAAATCTTCATGGTTATTATACTGCTTAATCCATGTACGAACAGTACTTGGTGCATGAATTTTGTATTTTGCAGCTAAATCCTGACTCGTTATATTGCCTCCAAGATATTCAAGAACAATCTTCTTCTTAAATTCTGCAGAGTAATTACATAAATCAGCATTTTTCTTTTCTAGACCGTCTTCTCCAAATGTTTCGTATTTATGACCCCACCTGCGGATGATACTAGCCTCAATTCCATACTCTTTACCTAATTTCCAATAAGAGATTCCATCCTCAAGGTGTTTCTTTACGAGCTCAAGTTTCAACTCCTTACTATACTGTTTCCTAGACATAAAAATATGCTCCTCATATGATAGATTTTTGGATATTTCCATTGTCTACCATATGGGGAGTATATCATTTATGCGGTTTCCCGTTTTCTGTGCTTGCAAAATGCTTACAGTTTTTAATTATGTTGGTTTAATTCTTTCACCATTGAAAAGTAAAGGAAAAGAATCAAAGAAATCAATAAGTTCTACAAGCGTTGCTTTGTTATATTTATTTATACTTACAAGTGAAGGTATCTTATTGAAGTCATGAATATATGGAGCTGTTGCTTGAAGGAAAGTTGAATGAATATCTGCATGATATTGATGAGGAATGCCATGAGATGCTGGATAGGATTGTAGAAAAGATGAAGGAGAAACAAGACGTGACAGAGCAGTTAAAAGCTGAGAATCAGATGCTGTGGGTAGGGAAGATGAATAATATTATTGCTTGTGCGGAGGCGGTTGTGGTGAGAGAGGTGGTGTATGTGTGATTTGGGGCAGTCGAAAGGCTGCCTTTTTGCTATATGATATATTGTTAAATTTATAAAATTGAATATTTTTTATGAAAAAAAGTTGCATAAAAAATATTTGATGATATAATAATGATAAGTAAATAGAAAAGTGACTTGGAGGAATGAGCCATGATTATAGAGGTAAGAGCAAAAAACTGTTATGCATTTGAGGATGATATTACATTTTCAATGAAAGCAGATATGCGAAATAAAAAATTTGGAGCAAATGTTCACAAAGAGAATAATTTTAATGTCCTTAAAACGGTAGGAATATATGGACCAAACAATGCAGGAAAAACATGTCTAATCAAGTGCATTAGGGCAATAAGAAATGTACTTTTAAATAAGAAGAATGGACTGATGCCAAATATATTTACTGATAGTGATGTATGCGAATTAGGTGTTACATTTATGGCATCTGGAAGAAAGTTTTCTTATGATTTTAAGTATGATGCTGAAAAAGAAGAATATATATATGAGTCATTTTCGGAGATATTTAAAGATCAGTACAACAACGAAAAGGAAGTTTGTTGGTTGAAAAAAGATACTGTTAGTGAAATATATGAGTGTATTGATGAATCTGTTCAGAATATGATTTCAGTTGTATCGAAGAATAATTTGCTATGCTATGTGGTAGATACAAGTAAATTCGAACATATCAATGAGATGAAGCAGATTCTTGTCGGATTTGCAGAAAAAATTGATATCATCAATATGAATAACATACCTATGCAGCACACGATTGAACTCATGAAGAATAAGAATCAGTTGCAGCAAAAAGTTGTTGAGTTCATAAAAAATGCAGACTTGTATATGGATAATTTTGAATATGTGGATATGGATAAGATACAACTGAAAACTGGTGAAGGTGATGAAAAGCCGGATGAGAAAGTGCTTGATATTCCGGAGAATATTATGGATCAAATCCGATTGGTATCCACATATAAGGGAATCCATGTACCAAGTATGATGTTTGACTCCACAGGAACAAAGAAGATTGCAGCTATTGCCAGTTATGTAATTGAAGCACTTGAACAGGGCAGAATTTTAGTCGTGGATGAGCTGGATAGTAGTATTCATTTCAAACTTACCAGGGCGATTGTTGCGATGTTTAATAATGAATTGAATACAAGCGCACAGATGATATTTACAGTTCATGACATTAATCTTATGGATTGCAAGAGAATGTTCCGAAAGGAGCAGATTTGGTTTGTCCATAAAGATAAAGAAGGCGTATATGTGTATTCACTTGCCGATTTTACTGCACAGCAGGGTGTGAGAGATACGACAGATGTTATGGAAAAATATAGGAAAGGTGCGCTTGGAGCTTTACCAGATCCCGAATTGATTAACTCCTTGCTTAGTATTAAAGGTGATGTAAGGGGGGATGATGCCGATGCCAAATAAGCTCCCTAAGTTTTTGGATAATCACAAAATTTGCATTATCTGCGAAGGCAATGAGGAATATGAATATCTAAATCGGTTAAAGAATTTAAAAGTGTGGAACGAGCAATATGATATCTCATTGGTTAATGCCGGTGGAAATGGAAATATTCCGGCGAGATATCAGGACCGCTATCAAAATGGAGCAGACGAACTTGTACTTGTATTCTGTGATACAGAAAAGAAACCTCATGAGCAGTATGAAGACATTAAACGTAAGATTAATGAGTTTCATGGTGTGGATAATGCTGCAGATGAAGTGATTATATTTGGAAATCCTTGTACGATGCAGATTATATCTAAGCACTGGACCGATAAAAATTTGAAATCACCAGCAAAACCAGTGAACGCTCCCTTGATAAAGGAATATACCGGGGTGGAGAATTATAAAGGGAGAGCGGATCAGATTCATGAGGTTATGGAACATGTTACTGCGGAGAATTATGTGGATATGAGTCAACGAGTGAGAAAGTTGGATTCGGATGATTCTGTTACTGGTAGCAGTAATTTTGGAAAGTTCATAAAGCTGTTTGAGAGTGATGACAGTGGGTGGATTGAAGCAATAAATAAAAAAATTGAATAATATAAGGAGAATAGAGAGGTAAATTGGATGAATCCACAAATTAAAGATCATTTTTATGATCAGTTTCTTAAAGAACCAACAAAAGACAATTTTCGGGATTTTATGAAAAAGTCATGTGGTGAATTAAATGAAATGGATTTTAAAGAGACTTGGATAGACAAAGGTCCGTTGGCAAAAATTATGTTGGCTATGGCAAATAATGGTGGAGGAATTATCATATTCGGTGTAAAGGAAAATGAAGATAATACATTTGATGTTTTAGGACTGGATAATCTGAAGGATACTGCTGACATTAGTAATAGTATTTCTAGGCTTGTTTCATCGAGTTTGGATTATGAGGTATTTAATTTTGTTTTTGATTCGGATGTTTATGGAGAATTTGAAAATAAAAAGTTTCAAATCATGGTTATACATGATACTCCAGAAAGATTACCTTTTGTATCACTTGGACAATCTGAAAAAATAGAAAAAGATGTAATATATGTTAGAAGAGGGACAAAGTCAGAAAAGGCAACATCTGAAGAAATTAACAGAATAATTGAAAGAAAAATTGCAACTATATATTCAGAAAATACGGATATGTCTTTAGACCAACATCTGGAGCAATTAAAAAAACTGTATTCAGAATTGCCTCAAAAAATACGTGTGTTAGTTCGAAAAGGCTCTCAACCAAATTTTGCAGCAGCGCTAAAAGTATTTGGAGAACGTATAGGGGCACTGTATGGAACTCCAGATGAATATGAGGAAAAGGATAATCCCAATTATCCTGATGAAGGATATGAGGCATTTATTTTGAGAATGATAGATGCAAAGAAATTGAAGATAGAGAAAGTATTAGATTTGAAATGATTGCTGACTTGAAAAAGTAAATTCCAGTGCAAGTAGGTGGTGGAATTTAGAATTTCATTTTTTACATTAGATTACCATTTGGAAATATGTTGTATAATGGGGGCAAGAGTGATAAAATAATACCGAACATGGTTCTAGTGGTCTAAGAGTAAGACGTTTATCAGATGATAAAAGATAGTGGTGCAAATCCACTCTAAAAGTTCATAAAGTTTATGGATTTTTAGAATGGATTTGCAAAGAGGAATTAGTAAAAATGACATTAATTGTAGGGTGGTTGGCTTGTGATCAGAGAGGCCCATGTTCTGCATATATAGCCAGTGATAGTAGAATTTCTGATAATAGGAACTTTTATGATTATAGCCAAAAGACATTTGCATTAAAAAATACTCCTGATATATTAGGGTATTGTGGAGAAACATTATTTACATATCAGATATTAACTCGCTTAACAAGTATGTGTGATGTGGGAATGTTGTTATCAGCAGACATGGATTATCAAGATAGAAGTGAGATTATTTTTAATGAAATCAAAAGAGCACATTCAGCATACAAACTTAATAATGGAATTATTAAAATATATCATATAGGGCGAAATAAAAAAAGAATATTTGATGCGAACGTATACTTTTGGAATGGAATAATATGGGAGAACATAAAAATACATACTGATTTTAAGAAGTCAAAGAACCTTTTTTCAGATGGAAGTGGGAAAAAAGAATATGATGAGAACTTTTTGAGGTTCAAAAATGGAAATAACGAAAGCACAAGTAGAAATTATTTCCATTGCTTTTGTGATATTGTAAAAAATGTCAAGGATAAGCATACAGGAGGGATTCCGCAACTAGTTGGTCTATATAATGGAAGCAAATTCAATGGCATGTATCATGGAACGATTGTAGATGGACAAGCATATTATCAAGGATTAAAAATGGGAAATGTATATGGAATGTCCAATATAAGATGGTACAATGAAAATTTTGAAATATGTGATTGGAATACGAAACAACGCGAAGCTAATGCGATGGTTCAACCAATATCAAAAAAGGCAACTCCCTGACTCTCCATTCTAAAGAAAAAATACAGTAGGGGGAGAGCGAGGTGCTTTTCAAGGGGGAAATAGACTCCCCTTTTGAAATCAGGGTATCTCCAAAATCAGGATAATATAGATTTTATGGCAACAAATTGGCAACAGAAAATCAGCGAGCCAAAATAATATATGTAACAGAGATAAAATAACGGTAGAAAAAAGATAAAAACTAAACAAATATGTTTAAAAATATCTTTGGATTTGCCGAGTTTGAATAAATAAAAATTTCTAATGAATTATTTTAAATGACAGGCAGTCTACACGATTGCCTGTTGTTTTTCTAATAGCTGTATTTGTCATAAACAAATATCAAATTTGTTATCGTTGTAAAATTTCAACTGTGAATTTATTTATTAGATGATGTATGATATATTTTTAATATAATCTTTTATATATTTGAAAAAATTAACGTGAAAGAGGAATTATTATGTATAAAATCAGAAAAATCAAATTTCAAGAGCATCCTATTTTGAAAAATTTGGAACTCGATTTTTGTGGAAAAGATGGGAAAGCATTCGATACAATAATCTTTGCTGGCGAAAATGGAACAGGAAAAAGCACGATTATAAATGCGCTATACGAAATAGCATCTTATACAGTTAAATATCCTGTGTTAGTTGAGTTTGAATATAAGGGAAAAATTTTTAGTATTAGATATTACTTAAAAGAGATTAATGGTAAAAATTATATATATGCTAATGACGAACAAGGAATGAATACATATATTGGATCTGGTGATATAAAGAACAGATATCCGTTTAGTGGTATTTTTTCTGATGTTGATATAAATTTTCATGCAGATGATGTTTCAACTGTGACGAGTTTAACACTTGATTCGATAAAAGATAGTAGACGTTCAACAGAAAAACTACCGACACAAATTAATCAACTACTTGTTGATATACAGTCCATGGATGATGGAGAGTTAGCTCGTGCGTATAGAACTGCAAAAGAATTAAAACAATCTGTTGAGGATATTGTTTTTCAAGAGCGTATGCCCCGATTTACAACCGCATTTAATAGGATGTTTGAAAGCTTAAAATATAGTCGAATAGAAAACGTGGGAGGTAAGAAATTGATTCTTTTTCGAAAGAATGGTATAGACATTCCGATTGATAATTTAAGTTCTGGTGAAAAACAAGTGGTTTATCGTGGCTGCTTTTTGCTTAAGGATGTAAATGCAACAAATGGAGCTTTTGTGTTTATTGATGAACCAGAAATAAGTCTTCATCCAAATTGGCAAGTAAAGGTAATGGATTATTATAAAGGTATATTTACAAATTGTGGAGAACAGACTTCTCAAATTTTTGCTGTTACACATTCACCGTTTGTAATTCATAATGACACACGAAGAAATGATAAAGTAATAATTTTTTCGCGTGATGATAATGGAGATATTGTTGTGAAAGATAAACCGGAATATTTTAAGTGTAATTCTATAGAAGCAGTTCAAGATGCCTTTCAAATTGATTTACCGGTTGATGAACAACCAGTTGTTTACTTAGAAGGTAGAACGGATGAAAAATATTTTAAGAAAGCACTTGAAGTTTATGGGTATGATGTAGATTTTAAATTCAAGTGGATTGGATATATTGATGAAAAGGGGCAGGAGGCAAATACCGGTAAAGATGCATTGAATAAGGCTGTATCCTTTTTGATAGCCAGAAATTCAGCGGTAAAAAGTGTTTGTTTATATGACTGTGATACCAACAAACCATTAAAAGAATTAAATAATGTTATTACTTTGAGCATTCCGAAATTTGAAAATTCTGCTGAGATTAGTATAGGAATTGAAAATGCGCTTGTTTTGGATAATATAGATATCAAACCATATAAAAAACAGCGAAAAGAAGTTGATGGATATGGAATAGAAAAATTGATTCCAGATTTTCAGAAAATGAAGTGTTGTGATGATATTTGTAATCTCGATGTCGAACAACTTAAGATTATTTTTAAGAATTTAAAAACGGTTATAGACCATATAATACAGTTGCTTAATGATAACAAGCATAAGGAATAATTTTAGACATATCTGAAAGATAGTTATATTAATAAATATACTTTATGTTTTGATATATCAGTCTATGGGACAATTAGGTTATCAGAAACGAGCTGACTTGAAAAAGTAAATTCTAGTGCAGAACGGGGCATGCGGATTTTAAAATCTCATTTTAGTTTATCAGAAACAATTGAAATTCTATGTTGATTTTCTAAGTAAAACTTCTTATAATTTGAGTCGGAACATATTGCTATTATCCACAGTTACAGAGCTAATGTTATCAATGCCGATAACAAAATGATAACATTAGCTCATATAGGCAGGATAATATGGATAAATCAAATAATCAAAAGAACTGTAAATACGACAGCAAATAATCTCTAAACAAAATTGATTAGTAATTGTCGAGTTTGAATAGTTGGAGCTAAGCTGTAAAGCCTTTGTTTACAAGGGTTTTACAGCTTTTCCTTTATAGGATTGCATTTTCATTGCATTATTTTTCTTCAACTGTTCTGTGATAGATTGCTGTATGTTGATTGCTGGTATAATTAGCAATGCTTTCAGTAGCAGATTGTACTTGTAATATTCCAGTCAGCTTTTTAGCAACTTCAAGATTCGTATTTGGATACAGATGACCATAAGTGCCGAGTGTTGTCTGTATTTTTTCATGTCCTAAACGTTCCTTAATAAGTAAAGGATTTTCGCCCATGCTGATAAGCAATGAAGCGTGTGAATGTCGCAAGGCATGAATTTTAATACGATGAACACCTGCTAAATTTGACAACTTTTCCAAAGCTCTGGGAAGCGTTGTTTTACTGGTTGGAGTTCCGTTATAACTTAGTACAAGTGGACAATCGGGAAGAACCTGTTGCTGAACACTTTGCCAAGCCTTTAGCTCATTGAGTGTATCTGAATCAATATAAATAGTACGGATACTTGCCTGTGTTTTCGGCTCAACGAATTTATAGTCCGTCATTGTTCGGTAATATAATGTTTTGGTAATGCTAAGCAAGCCTGTTTCAAAATCTATGTCTGACCAATGTAATGCTGACGCTTCGCCAATTCGCATACCAGTCATAAATAATAACCAGAACGATATAAACAGATAATGTTCATAATAGTCTTTCTTACAGAGTAAGGAAATAACCTTTTGAAATTCTTCTAATGTCCAGAAATCAACTTTGATTTTCTTGCTTTTGATATTGCCTATCATACGAGAGGGATTTTTCTTCGCAATTCCAAGAACAATAGCTCTGTCGAATGCGATAGAAAGCATTCCCTGTACGATACGAATGTAATTAGGGCTAAAATCTTTTGCAAGTTTCAACTGCCAGTTTTGAACATGGATAGGTTCGATTTCGTCTGTTTCCATTTTGTAGAAATAGGAAAAATGTTTCTTGATGGTAGTAGCACGATTAAGATAAGTGCTTTCTTTTACCTGTGTTTTATACCATGGCAGGTAGGTTTCTTCTATAAATTGCTGAAAAGAAACGCCATCTTTTTTTTGTGTTAATTCTTCGGTAGACGCTAACACCAGTTTTGAATATTCTTCCTTTGCTTCTTTTTTCGTTCTGAATCCACTTCGGTATTTCTGTATCTGTTTTCCGGTAATGGGATTGTAGCCTAAATTAGCTCTGAAATAATAAGTTCCGTTATCTGCTTTCTTAATAGGGTCTTTTGCCATGATTTCACTCCTTACATGATATGCAAGAAGTACAATCAATCGTTTGTGTCTGATAATGTAATCCCTAATAATTCTTCCACGGCTTCTTTGGGTACTCTGTCCAATTTACGGGATTGGTAATAAGTATGTCCTTTTTCAATCATAAGTTTTTTTGCTTTTCTTATGATGTCTGCCGAGAAAGAAGTTCCATAACCTAGTGCTATGAGGTCTTTTTTTGTTACGGTAATCATAATCCTCCTTTCCATAGACCAGATAAGGAAATCTCAATATCTTGTCTATCAGTATATCAAATGATGAGCAAAAAAGCTCTATTAAGATGATTTTTTCTTGCAAAATCGTTGTTAGATAGTTTTACAAGCAATCAGACGGCTTCGGCAAGCTCCGCTGGTATCTCAACCATTCCCATTCCTGTGGGCTGAACCGTGTCATACGGGTGTATCATTATCCTGTGTTGCAGGTCATGGCAGAACGACTTTTCCAACGGTCGCTCCCAGATCATTGCATGAATCGCTATCTCCCGATTGGAAAAGTCACGGCGTACAACCTCTGATGGCTCACTGCAAGCACAAACGTATCTGACTGCTTTATTCACTTATCAAAGAACTGTTAGGCTCTTGTCAGCCTGTATCAATTCATTTTTACAAATGGACTGATACAGAATGATAAGAAAAAGCGGAACAGGAAAGAGGGGAGTTTGTTAAATCATGCTCCGCTCAAATATTACTTAATGTTCGTCTATTTCAAATTCACATATCATTTTCAAAAGGGCTTCTCTGATACGTCCCTTTAATTCCATATCAACCACAATGTATACGTTGCCGTATTCATCGTAAAACGGGCGTAAACAGCATTTTGATATGTAGGCTTCATAGAATAACAACAGCTTTTCTATGGCGTTTTCGTTACCGTCCACGGCTGATGATATGAGAAAAAATGATGGAAGTGTGTGTTGCTTATTCTTCATTTGTTTTCTTCTCCTTTAACTGCTTTCTGATTTCTTCAAGTGAATTTCTTCTGTGTCTGTATGATGTGCTTCGGTTGATGTTCAGCTTTTCGCCTATCTCCGAATCGCTCATATCCAAGAAGAAAAACATCAATACAATGTTCCGACTCTGCTCCGGCAACTGTTTCAGTGCTTCTGCAAGTTCTTCATCAAGTACACGGATTTCTGTACCGCACACATCGAATGTTGTATATTCACTTTCGTAATCGTCCCATACAATCAATTTCTCAACAACAATCTCTGGAAGCTCACAAAAGGATACTTCCTTTGCCTGTCGTCTGGCTAATTCCTTGCGGTAGTTACGGACAATGCCTTTCACAACCTTTTTGAGCTTACAGTCAAACTGACACTGTATTGTCTTTTGGAAGTCTGATGGTTTCAAAATCACACCCCCTTTCGTTATGAAGTGAAAAGTATGTATCCCTCTTTCCGCACCATATCTGTACAGCAGGGTGTGATTTGTTGCAGAATTAAAAAATTCTTTATGTTATAAAAAAGACAAAATGCGTCTGCTCGCAGAACGCAAACAAACGCATAAGAAACAAAAAAGCCAACATATTGAATTGTCAGTTCGTATTCATAGTCGGAATTACCCCGAGAGGGAGCTACGCTTTTTTTAATTGATGTAACTCATGGGCACTATGAATAACCAAAACGGACACGGTAAATCAACCTCCAATCGGCTACCGTGTCCCTGCAAGTCGTCATAGATTTGTGCAAGCGCAAAGAAACGGCGGCTCTGAAAATCAAAGCCGCCG
>ERZ779669.1120-NODE-1120-length-13165-cov-6.231960_pt1 | contig 13165 bp, 16 predicted proteins | sample MGYA00511372_ERZ779669 | MGnify/ENA primary metagenome ERZ779669 (study PRJEB29588, sample SAMEA1967891) | human gut metagenome | biome: human gut; feature: human-associated habitat; material: faeces | place: Denmark | collected 2008/2010 ... | reverse complement strand
CCCTCGGATGGACAGCCGGTTGCCGCGGCTTCAATACAGCCTGCTCCGGCCGTTGAACAGCCCGTGGCACCCGCTTCTGAATCTGCTGGATTTGGGACGGCATCCTCTGGTGTTGCGGCCGGTATGGATATGATGGGTGGTGCTGGTGGCAATGTAGACGACCTGCCGTTCTGAACCGTAAACTCGTAAATTTATTTAGTTCCCCCTTCGGCCTTGACAAGGCTTGAGGGGGAACTTTCAGTGTAAACGCACAACAGACATGTCGATTTCAAAATATGTGTTAGGGGCCACGCTGCTGCATCTCTTTCGTTGGCTGTTCCTTTTCTTTTTTCTGTCTACTGTCGGCACGGTGCTGTTATACCGGTGGTTGCCTGTACCGTTGACTCCATTGATGGTCATTCGTTGCGTGCAGCAGGTCGGAGATGGCGAGCCGATTCGTTTGCGCCACCATTGGGTGCCATTGACAAAGATGTCAAAGTACTTGCCGGTCGCTGTGATAGCTTCCGAGGACCAGAATTTCACCCGCCATCACGGTTTTGATTTCAAGGCTGTCCGTCAGGCCTATATGGAGCATCTTGAAGGTGGCCGCCGGCGAGGAGGCAGCACGATCAGTCAGCAAACAGCGAAGAATGTGTTCCTATGGCCCAAATCGACGTGGGTAAGGAAAGGTTTCGAAGTCTATTTCACAGTGTTGATAGAACTTCTCTGGTCGAAAGAGCGTATTATGGAAGTCTATTTGAACAGTATAGAAATGGGCAACGGCATATATGGCGCGGAAGCAGTAGCTCAGTTGCATTTCGGGTGTACGGCTGATGAATTGACACGGGCTCAGTGTGCGCTTGTTGCGGCGACACTCCCCAATCCAAGAAAGTACAATTCAGCCTCTCCATCACGCTACATGATGAAGCGCCAGCGTCAAATCATGCGCGAAATGAAGCATATTCCGCTTTTTCGGTCGGGTAAATAGAATTGGTCTGGCCTAGTCGTAAGCCGTTGGAGAGGTCCTGCCTCATTTAGCCGAGAGCTTCGCTGTCGAAATGAAGTGGAAGCAGATCTGCTGCCTTTTCCAGACGATATATGTGTGTCGTTCCGTAAAGCAGGATGAGTATCGGACTTTTTTGGTGTTGCTCGGTTTCTAGCAAGGCTTGTCGACAAGCGCCGCAAGGAGTGATCGGAAGTTTGAGGAACTTGCCGTCACTGTTTTTTGCTGCAATGGCGAGTGCCCGGATGCGACTGGCGGGATAATGGGCGTGAGCGGCGTAGATTGTGCATCGTTCTGCGCATGTGCCTACTGTGAACGATGCGTTTTCCTGATTGCTTCCCATGAAGATCGTGCCGTCGTCGAGTAGGGCAGCTGCACCTACATGGAAGTGCGAATACGGGGCATAGGACGTTTCGCAGGCCTTTTTTGCAGTTCCAATTAGCTCTCTTTCGGTCGAGGATAGGTCTTTCAGGTCGCAAACGTCATAATCGAATTGAAAAGTCTTTCGTGGCATATTTCCTATGTTTTCGTGAGGCAAACATAAGAATAAAACGGCGATTTTATACTCTGTGATTAAAAAAAATCGTGCGCTTTTTTAGAAGAAAAACCGGCAAGCTATAGGACATGCCTGCTTGCCGGTTTTTACTAATGCTATGGTGGTTACTTCTGTTCTTCTACCGCAGCCTGCGCCACTCTAATTAGATATTCATATTCAATGAGTTATCTACTATGCAGAAAACAAATAGCAAACAGTCTAGTGAATTTGATTTCTCTTATCGAGTTCCCATCGAATATCCAAACTCAATAGCTGTCGAAATGATAGCAATATATATTTGAAAACCAGATAACTACCGATATTGGTGTAAACATTCTGCGCTACTATGTGCCAATCATCATATTGACCACAGTATTCTATTCAATGTTACATATTTTGCCTCCTTTCTTTTAGTAATTCTATAATTGCGTCTTTGTCCTTCAGATTGGAGTCCAGACGGATAATTTGTGCATTCAGGCTATCTATCTGCTCCTTCAGTAGCTTGATAGTGCCGTTCAAGTTTTCCACCTTGGTCTGTTCGGCGGTAAGCTGGGCTGCAAGTCCGCTATCGCCAATGTTGTTATTGGCATCTCCCCCGTCCAATGCTACTGCCGCGAGGTATGCGGATATCTGGGGGTTGACCGGGCAGAACAAGGCGAAAAAATTAAAGTCCAACGCCTTGCAAGCCTTGACAAGCCGCTTGGTCTCCATCAACGCCGATCCGGAATTTGTCAGTCAGAGGAAGGCTTACGAGATGTTCGGCCGCCGGAATGTCGAAAGATGGAGACGGCAAGGGAAAGTGGTATGCTACAAGAGACCCGGCAAAGTGGAATACAGAACGGCTGACCTCCGCCTCCTGCAACGCACGGTTCAGGACTATTTCGGTAATACTTCTTCCGATATAAACAAAAATAGTTTAGATAAAAAGAAATAAGAAAACAATATCAGGATATGCCTATACTGTAATTCATGAGACATACGGAACAGGCATACGATAAAACATTACAGCGGATGAGAGAATTAGTGCCAACATGTGACCCTGAAGGGGTTTATTCGGTCAAGCGTACTTGCGCGGAACTGGGTATCAGTTACAAGACGCTTAGAAAATATAAGGAAAGCGGCTATATCAAGCCGCTTAATCCCGATAATGCCAGCCGTCCAAAATACTCCGGCCAGTCCATAATTGACTGTTGGAAAATCCTGACCACCTTATGATAAGCGAGTCAACAATCAACAAGGTCAGGGAGCTTGCCATAGGGGATGTATTGGAGCCGTATGTCAGGCTGTCAAGGAAAGGCTCGACCCTGATGGGCATTTGTCCGTTCCATGAGGAGCGGACAGGTTCTTTCTCTGTCAGTCCGGGAAAGAACCTGTTCCACTGTTTCAGCTGTAACCGTGGCGGCGATGCCATCACATTCATCATGGAGAAAGAGAACCTTTCCTTCATGGAAGCCATCGAGTTCCTGGCCAGACGGCACAATATTCCCATTGAGTATGTGGAAGGACAGGACAAGGAGCAAGTCGCAAAGATTCAGCACAAGGAAACGCTTCTTGCCATACTCGGCCATGTACAGGACTTCTTTGTAGGCAGCCTGCTGATGCCTGACAGTGATGAAAGCCGCCTTGCCCGTGAATATGCTTATGGAAGATGGCCGGAAGAGTTCTGTTTGGTTGCTGGTATCGGGTACGCGCCGCGTGACGGAGGTGCGTTCATGGAGTTCTGCCGGACAAAAGGACTGGACGAGGATGTACTTTTCGAGCTGGGTCTGCTCCGGCGCAGAGATGACGGTCGTGTCTATGCCATGTTCAGACACAGGATAATGATTCCCATACGCAACAGGTGGGGACGCATCATCGCTTATACCGCCCGTTACATCGGAAACAATCCGAAAGCACCGAAATACATCAATTCACCAAACAGCGCGGTGTATGCCAAGGGGGAATGCCTGTTCGGTATAGACCGGGCGAGCCGGGAACGCAGTGCGGAATACTTTATCATCGTGGAGGGGGCGCCTGACGTGTTGCGTATGCAGTCCGTCGGCTACGACAATACCGTGGCCACATTGGGTACAGCATGGACGGACAGCCAGTTTGAGCAACTGAAAAAGTACACCACTTCATTATGCTTCATCCCTGATTCCGATGTCAGTGAAGGCAAACCCTTCGGACCGGGATTCGAGGCAGTCATGGCAAACGGGACAGCCGCTGTCAGGAAAGGTTTCCATGTAACCGTAAGGGAACTGCCGTTTGCCGAAATCCCCGTCGGTAAAAACGGCTGGGATGTGAAACCTGGAAAGAACGATGCAGACAATTTCATTCATTGCCGGGAGGATTACACTTCACTGAAAGAAAGGCTGTTTATTGTCTGGCTGGCACAGAAACGCTTTCTTGTCGCGGACTCTTTGGTGGAAGAACGGAAATGCGTGTCAGAGATTGCAGACCTGATGCGCTATGTGAAAGACCAGCTGATATTCAATCAGTGCATTGATGAATTGGCCAGAATCTACGGGAAAGCCAAATTGTGGCGTGATGCCGTAACGCAAGCCCGTGGAGAGGCGCGGAAAAGGCAGGACAAACTTACGCCAATGGACGAGAGACAGCGTGAAGCGGAACTGCTTCGCCAGCATGGGCTGTTCATCAGGGAGAACTGTTATTACGCCACCGGGGATGACGATGAGGAGCCGTCAAGGATTTCCAACTTCATCATGGAACCGCTGTTTCACATCGAGGACGAGAACAACGGCACACGCATCTTCCGTATGCGCAACACCTATAATATATGCCGTGTCATTGAGCTGAGGGAGTCCGAATTGTGTTCGTTGAACAGCTTCCAACAGAAGGTCGGATCCGTGGGCAACTATGTGTGGCTGGCCAAGATAGACAAGCTCAACCGTGTCAAGGAGTACCTGTATTCTAAGACAGACACGGCGGAACGTGTGCGCAAATTAGGATGGAACGCTACAGAGGGCTTCTTCGCCTTTGGGAACGGACTTCTTGCTGATGGAAAATTTCAAGCTGTGGATGACCTAGGCATTGTCCGTGGTGTCAGCGGAAAGGCGTACTACATTCCTGCCATGTCCAAAATCTACATTCATAACCCGGAGATTTTCCAGTTTGAGCGTCTGATGGTACACGAGAACCGCAACGGCATAAAGCTATACGATTATGTGAAACAACTGATGGAGGTATTCGGCGAGAACGCTACCGTTGCTTTCTGCTACCTGCTTTCCACTTTGTTCCGTGACATCGTTTTCAAACGGACACGCCATTTCCCCATTCTCAACCTATTCGGCGAGAAGGGAACAGGAAAGACAACGCTTGCCACTTCATTGCAGGCGTTTTTCCTGCACGGCGTTGACCCTCCCAACCTCGGTGTCACTTCCGTACCGGCCATGAACGACCGGGTTTCACAGGCGGTCAATACGCTCGTGGTACTTGACGAGTACAAGAACGATCTCGACATCCGTAAGATTGCTTATTTGAAAGGTCTTTGGGGAGGCGGTGGCCAGACAAAGAAAAACACGGGTGCGGACGGTATGGCGGCACAGACTATAGTCAGTACGGGCGTGGTGCTTTGCGGACAGGACAAGCCCACGCAGGATATGGCACTCTACACCCGTGTCCTGTTTCTCGCTTTTTCCAAGACCTCGTTCAGCCAAAAGGAGAAAAGCCGCTATGAAGATTTGGTAGCCTTGTGCAACTTGGGACTGACACACATGACCATAGAGATACTGAATCACCGGGAGTTGTTCGAGAAGAACTTTTCGGACACCTATTCCATTGTAAAACGGGAACTGGCCACCAAGATGGAAGATGAGACGATACATGACCGAATTTTCGGCAACTGGGTGATTCCTTTGGCCACGTTCCGCACGTTGGAAACCGTGCTGGATATGCCTTTCAGCTATACCGACCTGTTCGATACTGCCGTCAAGGGAATGCGCGTCCAGAACGAGCTTGCCCAGGAAAGTTCTGAGGTCGCCGACTTCTGGAACATGTTGCAAGGTTTCCAGACGATGGGCAAGTGCGTGGAGAAGGCGCATTACCGCATCCGTTACCTGAAGAGCTTCCGTCCGTTGGCTGCCAAGGAAGAAATCGAGTTCATGGAAGCACGTCCCATTCTTTACTTGAATATGGCAGCTGTGGCCTCCCTGTTCAATAGCCGTAACCAAAATGCCACGGTCAACCGCTCCAACTGGTCAACCATCATGTCCTACCTCAAATCGCACCCGTCATTCCTTGGGCTGAAGCAGGACAGGTTCACGATACTGTTGCCAAACGGCTTGCCGGATTACACGATAGAGATGTCAGGCGGCGAACAGCTTAAGAAAGTCAAGGTCAACCGTCCGAAAGCGTTGTGTTTCGACTACTTACAGTTGAAGGATATGTTTGGGCTTGACCTTGAAACGGAAATGGTTCAAGATGAAATGGATTTAGCAAATGAGGTCTCATGAAATGAAACAGTTCATTATTCCTCATCTTGCTTTATAATCCATGAGCCGTCTTTGCGACCGCCTTCCCTTGATATGATGCCTAATTCTTGAAAAGTTGTAATGCCACATTTGTCTTTAGGGACATTTCAGATATGGTTAGGCCTTTATTCTCACGGATTAAACCTAACGCAATCATCTGACGTTCAGTTATTTCTTTCGTGACATGCTTTTGTCCTCTAATATGTAAGACAAGTTTTACTATTATAAGATCAGGCTGTTTTACTGCAAAATACCCGGTTGGCCCAATGCTGAATAGTTCAAACTAAGGAAATAAATCAATTTAGTAGATATGAAAATCCAGCTATCTTTACCAAATACGGAAGAAAACTTGTATATTTGCAAAAAATCAGCAAATAACAAGGTTAAATATATGATTCTCGAATTTTGTGCCAGCAATTTCCTGTCCATAAAGGATGAACTTAAACTATCCTTCGTGGCCACTACCCTAAAGGAATTCCTTTCGGAACCTAATGATGTCATTCCGCTTTCCGACATGGGATTGTCACTCGTGCGCAGTGCGGTGATTTACGGGGCGAACGCTTCAGGAAAAACGAATGTATTGAAGGCCATCGCTTTTTACAAGCGTTTCATCATGGATTCGTTCAAGAACAGCCAGGCTGGCGAAAGCATAGACGTGGAGAACTTCCGCCTGAACATTTCCACCGCCCATGAGCCGACCACGATGGAGGCCACCTTCGCCGTCGGTGAATACATCTACCGTTACGGCTTTGAGGTAGACCCCAAAGCTATACATGCCGAATGGCTTTACCGCCGTATGAACAGGAAACGTGCCAAAGAGGTAGAGATATTCTACCGCGAAGGGGAAACAACCACCGTTCATGCTAAAAGCCCGTTGATACAGGATTTGGTCAACAAGAAAATGGTTCGCGGCAACGCGCTTCTTCTCTCTACTGCTGCCCAGTTCAACGAAACGACCGCCGTCAATATCCTGCATTGGCTTGGCGACACACAAGTCCTGTTCTGTAGCGAGGACGAGAAAATGTGGTCGCAAGCCATCAGGCATCTGGACGATGAAAAGATGCGTGAGCGTATAGTTCGTTTCGCCAAATATGCGGATTTGGGCATAGACAACATAGCCAAGATTGACAACCGCATCGTAAGCAGCCATCGTCAGTACGATGATGAAGGAAAAGCGACCCATAATGTAGCCTTTTCGTTTAACGGAAACGAATCCGAGGGAACCATCAAATATTTCTCCTTGGCATATCCTATCATAGATGCGCTGGACAATGGCAAACGTCTGGTGGTGGATGAGCTTGACTCCAAACTCCATCCGTTGCTTGTGCGCAAGATTATCACGCTTTTCAACTCGGCGGAGACAAATCCCAAAGGAGCGCAACTGCTGTTTACCACTCATGACACGTTCCTGCTCAGTGCAGGTCTGTTCCGCAGAGACCAGGTATGGTTCACTCAAAAGGATAGTTTCGGCGCGACAGAAGCCTATTCGCTGGCCGAGTATAAAGTGCGTGGCAGTTCACCTTTCGAGCGGGATTACCTGCAAGGTAAGTTCGGTGCCACGCCCATTATAGGTGATATGGAAACAATATTTACGGCGGAGGGATGACCATGGGAAAGACAAAAAAGAAAGACCATCGTTCCGCTTCATTGACACGCCGCCAAAGCACGAGAGAAGTAAAGCAGTCGTTTCTCATCGTATGTGAAGGTGTCCGTACGGAACCGGATTATTTCAAGGCCTTCAGAATGACCGCCGCCACGGTAAAGGCGGTAGGCCAGGCAATGAACACGACCAGTCTTGTGAGCAAGGCCATTAGTATCCGTGACGCCGACCAAAAGAAGAAGCGGACTTATGACCAGTGCTGGGTAGTGTTCGACAAGGACGATTTTCCTGCAAAGGACTTCAATGAAGCCATTACACTGGCCGAAAAAAACGGTTTCAAGGTGGCCTATAGCAACCAGGCGTTTGAATATTGGTTCCTGCTGCACTTCAATCTCTACAAAGGGGCGTTGCACAGGAACAGTTATGCCGACATGCTGTCAAGGCTTTCAGGAATACCCTATTCCAAGACGGAAGGATTCGGGGCTATTATGTATAACCGATTGCTCCACTTGCAGTCGCAGGCCATTAAGAATGCCTCTGCCGTTCTTGCCGATGTCTCACATGGTAATCCGGCTATGGAAGAATCTTCCACTACCGTACATCTGTTGGTAGAAGAATTGAACAAGTTTATCTGATTATGCTCGTTAAGGTCATCCTATGGATGGCCTTTATTTTTATGGCATATTTCAAAATATAATCTGCACACATTTCAGGATTGACGTTGTTGAAAAGATACAAGTTGCATCGTATCAGTTACTTGCATCAAAAACGATGCGTTGACAAACGTTGACAAGCGTTGACGCTTTTGAAAATCCTATGAATTTTGTAGCCAATGGTTGACAAAAACACACGTATCTATATTTATTCTTATTTCTATAAGAAAAAAAGATAAAGTATTGAATAATAAGCATTTCTGGTAAGCTGTATAATCAAGTTTGTACATTGGCTTTCTTGTCAACCTTGTCAACGCTGAAATATATATGCCTATCTGTTTTTTAGATTTTTGTCCCGTTGCCATTTCATGTAAAGATGATTACCTTTCTGAACAGACGGACACATATTCCCTGAAAATCCTACAAACTACGTGGTATTCCCATGTTTAACCTGTTTCATTTTGATTTTCGGCATTGTATCTTTAATGCCAAAACAAAGTGGATATGGATATATGCAAACATTTTTCAGAGATAAAGCCGGAACAGTCGTATTCGGTAAGCGATGCGGCGCGTTTCCTCGGCATACACCGGTGTACCATCTATGATTACATTACCCATACGGAAAGGCCGTTGCCGTTCTTCCGGATGCAGGACAACCAGAGAATACAATTTCGTGGTGATGACCTGATTGCCTACAAGACTGCCGGCCTCCCGAAGAAAGGGCGCAAACGGAGATAGGATGAAAATTTCATAGCCTGCCACACCAATAGAGATATAGCAGGCCATGTTTGTATTCGTGGTCAATCTGCCAGCCCCCTGACCGCTTCAAGCAGCTTACAGACCATACCCTCCGCCGCTTCCATGTCGGCCAGCACATCCTTCATTCGGTAGGGTGCGCCGTTTTTGCCGTGTCCGTTGCTGTCCAGCCACAGATAGGCTTCCGCATCTGCATCAAAACCCTCGTAATACTCTTCCATGTCGTCGACCAGACTTTCAAGGCTGCGTCCTTGCATAGTGGCCGAAAAGAAGAAATCCTGTCCGGCAGGAGTGAATTGGGAAAACTCAAAGATGACGATGTTCTTGTCCTGATGCTTCTCTGCATCCACATGCCATCCGTTTGTCTCTGCACATTGTATGACTTCTTTTATAATCTTGTTTCTCGTTCGCATGGTTATTGATGTTTTTGTCAGCCGTGGCACTCGGTTGATTGCACCACGGCTGACGGGTTGTCTAATCTTCAAATCTAGCTAGGAACTGCTGCAGACGGAAGTCCTGCAAGTTCTTTAACGGCGTAGGAGTAAAATTCTCTTGTTGCCTTACTTGTAGCTTACCCAAGCCTTGTGCCGTAAGGTCAAGTTCCACTTCCGACAATTCGTTAAGAGAGATATAGCCGTATTCGTCCTCTGCAAGTCCTACCACGATACCATAAAGGATGGTGTCGTTCCCTTCTTTCTCGCCTTCAAGAATGAACCAGCGTACCGCTCCAAGAGCGAAGATAGCACGGCAAACAGCTTCTTTTCCCTTGCCGTCCTGGGAATAAAGAGGATAGCCTTTTAAGGCTTCCTCCAACTGTGGTGTCATCAGTCTGCACATATCAGTCAAATTCTATTTCATCGCCATACACTTCTATTTCCGCTCCGCTGCTGAACTGCACGATAAAGCCTTTTGCAGTCCTGCCCACGATGGTTCCACGATGGTAGCCACGCCACGGTGTGACCAGTTCGCATTGCTGCCCGTATTCGGGAAAATCCGTCTCATACATAATTGAAAAGTTTTTAGATGGTTGCTTGATAGTAAATTCTCGGTTCGGCGGAAACATTGTAGATGTAGCTGCCACAACGTACCAACAGGCAATCCTTGCCGTAGTACAGCCGTTTCATGCCCCTGATGCTTCCGCTCTTGTGGAAGTTTGGAAAGCGGTCTATGCCCACTCTCCGGCCTTGCTCGATAATCATTCTTCTTGTCCGCATAATTCCTTGTGTTTTAAGAATTGGTGAAATCTGATACTTTTCCCTTTTGTGAAGCTCCTTTGAGCTTCTTGGTCGGGAAGACCGTTTTACGTGCAAATAGCCACTGCGGACACAAGGGAGAATAAGGCAAGTATGAGGCCGGAGAGTGCGGACGGAATACCCCAATTTTGGAGGGACGAGAAAATTTGCGGAAGGCTTCCGTCAAGCCCTCCAGCCGAAAGCCCATGGCGGTGCTTGACATTTCTCCCGTCCGCAGTAGTTTTGCACGGTAAAACGTACCCGGCCAAGATGCCCAAAGGTGGCTAAGAAAAACTCCATAAAGCAAGTCTTTTTATAGGATAGCATCTAAGCTCTATCTGTTTTACAAAGACCGTTGCCATTGTGAGAGCCTACAAAATGGAGCATAGTGGAGTCTTGCAGGCTCTCTCTATGGTAACGGGTTGGGAATTCCCATACTGTTGTAATTTTCTGTCAGCAGAACTTACTTGGTGCCAGAGGCACGGAGAAAATCTGATGGCTGTTGTTCATTGCCATGCACAGATACATTTATTCCAGATTACAGTTATTATTTGTGCTGCATATAGCAATAAACCGGAGATCATCACCGTCGTTTGAATAGAATTTGTACTTTTGTCGGAGGGAAAGACAGGTTCTGGATACAAGTAACAACTCTAATAAATTGTGATATGAAAAAGAAAATACTGATAGCGTTTTTCTCCCAAAGCGGAGAAACCTACGTGAATGGAAAGATCATCCCGCTCGCTGTGGGAAACACAGAGACGGTGGCGCGCAAGATTGCGGCGTTGACGGGCGGCGACCTCTTCCACATCGAGAAAGAAGGGGGCTATCCACCTACCTACCGGGGAACGGTGGAAGTGGCAAAAGAAGAATGGCATACGGATGCGCGGCCCGTGTTCAAAGGCGGGGTGGAGGGAATGGAACAGTATGACACGGTGGTCCTGGGCTATCCGAACTGGTGCAACACCATGCCTAAGCCGGTATGCACTTTCCTTGAAGCATATGATTTCAGCGGAAAAACCGTCATACCTTACTGCACGCACGAAGGCAGCGGGCTGGGCAGCAGCGTGGACGACCTGAAACGGCTCTGTCCGTCATCTGTCGTATTGGAGGGTACTGCCATACACGGTGCGGAGGCGGCCGGTGCAGATGCCGAAGCGGAACGCATTGCCGCACTCGCCCTTCAATGAAGGACGCCTCAATATACCAACAATTCGGTATTGTCTGCCTGACTCGGAAGCCGTATTTTTGCCGACTGTTATATTTATCCATCCAAGAGCAGATAAGAGTAGTGCATGGCGGCAAAAATAAGAGGAATATGGCTTCTCGTATGCTTGCTCCCGGTCGCCCTGTATGCGCAGCAGACGGTGAGGGTGACCGGGCAAGTATTTGTACGCGCCTATGCGGACGGTAAGGACACGCTTGAAACGCTGCCATACGCCAGCTTTGCATTGCTGGAGGGAAAGAGCTCCACTCTCGTGAAAGGTAGGACTTCCGATGCACAGGGGCGTTTCAGCTTCACTTTTACTGCCCGTGCGGACACACCTTATTATATATTAAAGGTGTCATATATCGGCACGAAGCCGGAATACCGGAGGATAGACCCCCGGAAAGCGGAGAACCGGCTGGGAAACATCGTGCTCGCCGACGGGGTTGAACTGGCCGAAGTGGTGGTCACTGCCCCCATGAAGGAAGTGGAACTGGTGGGAGACACTACCGTCATCAATGCCGATGCCTACCGGATTCCCGAAGGATCGAACTTGGAAGAGCTGGTAAAAAAGATACCGGGCCTGGAATATGACAGGCAAAATAAGACCTTGGTTTATAATGGGCTCCCCATTGCGGAAATCAATGTAAACGGGGAAGCGTTCTTTGCCGGAAACTATGCGCTGGCTTTGGAAAATCTGCCCGCCGATTTGGTAAGCAGGATAAAAGTGTATGACAAGCGTAGCGAAATGGAGAAATTCATGGGGATAAAAACAGGCATAGAAACAGTACTTGGCCACATTCCCGTGGATGAACCCCCTTGTGCCGTTATACAGGAAGATGACCGCACAGGCAAGCAGCGCACCGATTATGCCGTAGTGCATCATCAGCGGAAAAGCAAACAGCAGCTGCATTATCCTGCGCAAAGTGACCGGTGTGTTCTTGCCCATATTCAACAGGTAGAACACTACTATCATCAGCACACCCCTCCATTCGTAGTCCGCTTCCAACCATGCCGCTAGCCATGCCGTCATCAATATGGAACAACAGCATAAGATACGATGTTCCCAAAGCCTCTCGAATGCGGCCAATGCCGCCACTCCCAAGGCCAGCGTGAACATCACGTTGTGCGTGCCGTCCGCACCGTTCAACAGATACCACGGCACTTCGCTGACGACTGCGAACAACATGAGGGAAAAGAAATAACGCATCCGGTTGCGGGTATGGGCAAAGCCTTCCGCAACCAGGAAAGCGAACACGGGAAAGGCGATACGACCGAAGCACCGCATCACCTCATAAGCCCAGGTATTGCCGTCCAAGAGATAGTATGCGCAGTGGTCTGCCACCATTGAAAGCACGGCGATGATTTTCAATGCGCTGCCGCTCAACAGCGGAAACATCTTTAACGGATATGAAGTTGAACTGACATCCATATATTATTATCATTCAATTTATTATCAAGAACAATTAGACAATCCCTTAACTTATTCCAAGCAGTTCCTTGACCATGTTCTCCACCTCCTGATTGACCCGTTTGAAGTTGCGGTTGAGCAGGATTTCCTTCTCCCGGTCATTCTTGAACTCGTAGATTTTGGGCAGCGGCACATAGTGTTCCTCCTCGTCCTTAATCCTCTTCATGTCGAAGTGTGTCTTGCAGAAGTATTTCGTGGTCTTGAACTCCTCCGACTGCTCGATGTCGAACCTGTCCAGCATCCTCTCGTCCGTGGCG